>Ga0247725_1000072_pt1 | contig 139572 bp, 118 predicted proteins | sample OKSTACKMCFT3sol_FD_183021 | JGI IMG/M metagenome (GOLD analysis project Ga0247725, IMG submission 183021) | Subsurface sediment microbial communities from gas well in Oklahoma, United States - OK STACK MC-FT3-sol | ecosystem: Environmental > Terrestrial > Deep subsurface > Rock core/Sediment...
TGCCAGTCTTGTTCTTGCAAACGACGGTGCGGGTCTGCGTCCCGGTGCCACAGCCATTGCTGCAACCGCCCCATGCACCCATCAGCCAGTAATACTGGCCGCCCTTGGCCGTCGTGCCGCAAGTCGTCACGCATTCCCGACCTTGGCAGTAGGTATTCACCTGTGCGTTATGGACGCAGGCAGACGCCAAGCGCTTGCCGTAGATGGCAGGCTCCCACACGCTCTGGTAGCCCACGATCCCCGAGTAGGTGTTGCACTTCTGGCCCCCGGTCGGGATCCCCGTGCAGTTGGTGATCGTGCCGTACTGGGGCTCCTGCTTCCAGTACCCGGCTGCCACCTCGTAGGTCTCCAGATATTCCAGTTTGCAGACCGAATCGTCCCGCATCGGGGCGATCTCTTTGTAGACCGAGGCAGGCAATTTATTAAAAATGTCGTCCGTCCACTCGGTAAAGAGGTTGTTCGGTGCCGAGCTGTTATTACCTATCGGATCCATGACCTTGTTCTTGTAGGTCAGGAACGGGTTTGAGTAGGGGTAGCCAGTGAAGGTCTCGGATTGGCTTACCGTGATGGTCTTGCCAATGAACTTGGCGGCATTGGCATCGCCCACGGTGCTGATGTTCTCCTGCACCGCCAGATTGCCCATCCTGATGGGGGAGGTGAGCTGGTTCAGGTTGCTCACGATGATCCGGTCGCGGCGGTAGTCGGTCTTGATGTTCATCTGGGCCACCTGACTTAAATGCACCCCGGCTGCTGTGCATTCATTGCGGTAGTAAGACCGGTCTTTCACCCGGATCTCGAACAGCTCCGGGGTCAGGTTGCCGCTGCTGTCCTGATTGTATTTCGGCTCCACCCGGCGACCGTAGTCGATGATGGCCGCTGCCGAGCCGGTCTCTTCCATCACAGGCTTCAGGTCGGCCAACAGGGTCTTCAAGCCTTGGTCTTGATCGTACTCGTTCTCAACCCGTGCATCGGTCGGCTCCATGGGCTCGTCGTATTTGTTAATAGTTCCGAGCTGGCTATAGAGCAAGCGGTTGGCGTTGACGTTGTTGGGGTCGGTGATGGTGTAGACGAGGGCCTTCCCGGCGTCGGGCATCTTCATCCCCGCATCGAACATGTCGAAATTCTTGCCCTGCTCGTACTTCACATAGAGGTACTGGGTGGTGGCACGGGCCGACATCAAAAAGCCCATCCGGGTTGAGCCACCGATGGCATCCCCGGCCCGCATCAGCACTGTCGTGGAGACAAACATGCTTTCCTTGACGGTTGAGACTCCAGCGGCGTTACGCACCTTGAACTGCATCGTCACAGGCTGGGTGAAGGTGTAGATGGCCGTCTGGGCGTTCTGGTTCTTCATCAGGTAGGCCATGTCAGCTTCGATCTGGTTGTAGATCGCCTCGCTGAAACATGCCTTCACTGCCGCTTTGGCCGCCGTCTCCGTGGAATAGGCCGAAGTAGGGGAGACACCACACCCGGACAGGCGGCTCTTGGCCGCGCCCCCCCGGAAGTCGGTGATGGGCTTGGAGCCGAGGCCGACCGAGAGCTGGGAGGATTGCCCGGTGTAAACCAGATTGGCTTTGACGCTCGTCTTGTCGCTTTTTATCACGACCTGATTTGAGGTCTCACGGGAAGAGATATTAGAAAAGGCGCTCGCAGAAAAAAGGGCGAGCGGAATTAAAAAACAGGCATGTTTTTTCATGTTACTACCAAGGGATCACAGGACTAATTCGACGCTATCATGTGAAAACATTAATGTAAATGAGATCTGATCTCACTCTCACTTGGAGTTTTGTCAGTAAGCGTTCGAATCCAGTGTTGGCGCGGGCTGAGAGTGGTAGTGCCGGGATAAATATATTAATAAATATGAAGGAGGGGGTGAGTAGAGTGGGGCATCTTTCTTACTGAGACAGCATTAAAAATAGCCATTTTTTAATTCTTTTAGGGGGCGGGGCTGTAGGCCGCAAGTAGAAATTAAAGAAATAATAACCCCAATCGCATGGTGGAGGGTGCCCCTCTAGAGATAGGCCGCAATTCTTGTGATAGAGTAATTTCAAACGCACAAATGGAAGCAAGAAGGATCGGAAAATGAGTGTTGGAAGAATAGCGACAGGGCTCGGGGTGATAGCTGCCAGCGTGATCACGTATTTTGCTGGCAAACACTCAGGTAAAAAAGAAGGCGAGGCCACAGGCTACAAGAAAGGGAAGGCAGATTACGCTGCCGAACTAGCGGAGTTGCATAAAAAAATAAAGGCGATGAGTGACGAGGCGTTCAAGCGAGATGACTTCATCATTTGCGCCTATGCAGTCGGTATTAGCTGTGCCCGCGCCAATGGGTCATTGCCTGCCTATAAAGTCGAAGCATTGGGAGACTTGGTTTTCGGTATTGGAAATGTGCAATCACGCTCCCAGTATGTGCAAGATAAGGTCAGGGAAATGACACTTAACCCACCCAACTTGCATACGGTATGGGCGCTCATCAACGAAAAGGGGTTTGGTTTTCAGCGTCATCACAAGCGTATGTTCACAGACATCGTTGACATCATGGCGAGCATGGAAGAAAGCCCCAAAAGAGCTGACATTGAGTTCGTTGAGATATGGAACAAGCTGGTAGCAGCTTAAAGGGAGTTGATGCGAAATGACAGCTAAAAACAAGCATTTAGACCGCCTGAAAATGGTTCGTCAGGCCAGAGAAAATAAGTCCCCAAGACCGCTTGCTCCCCCTTCTGTGATGGAAGCATTTTTCGACAGCCATGTTGATGAGGTTTTCATTGCAGATTGTGATTCTGCGAAAGCCTTCAGCGCACATCTCGAAGACTCGGATCCCATCGCTATCCAAAGGCAATCTCAGGCTCTTCTGGATAGCCTGAACACAGGTGGTGCCATAAACAAGGTTTTGGAACCTATATTCCTTGGCTTGTTTGATGGTGTAATACGGGCCTTCAGGTTGGGTACTAAGCAAGGGTTAACTGCCTCCCGTGTGTATCAGGAATGCAAGGTTTTCACCTATGCAGATGCTGCAAACCATAGCCCACTGGTAGACAGCTATACCGAAAATATGAACGAGCGGGATAATATCGCAGAGTTTGGCAGTCATTCAAACTTCAGTAACGGCGCCATGACACGCAACGATGAAAAGCTCAAAATGCGTGATGGTCAGAAGATGAAAAAAAGGAAAGATGAGCATTTTAATGGCGGTTATCATGCCAAAGACGAGTACGACGGAAAGGATATTTACAAGAGAAAAGCACAGGTTAAAGGCAAAGGCAGAAAAGACCGGTATGCTGAAACGGATCACATCATTTCCTGTGCTGAGATTTGCAACGCGCTAAAGAGCAACAAGGCGCTGAATCTGAAAGACATAAAGGAGATTCTTAATATTGAGGAAAACTACGCCGTAACAAGCAAGCAAAACAACTCGGGTGCCGATATAGGAAAGTTCGACAAAACGCGGTCTGAGTTGCAGGCTGAATTAGACCGGGGCTACATCGAGCTGAAAGGCAAAAAAAAGCACTATCTGACCGAAGAGCAGAAGATAGCCCGCCAAAACATCATCAATAAGATGGATGCGGCACAAAAAGCAGTTGATAACAAAACCAATGAAACCGTAGCCAAAAACGTCATTCTCGACAAAGGTGTTCAGTTCACACTAGCCAAGGATGCCGCCAGTTCAGCCGGTCACTATGCACTAGGCAATGTGATCATGTTTGCGATAAAACCGATCTACTACGAGCTGAGTGACTGCATCAATAATGGCATCGAAGAGGGGGTTCAGGCCGAGAGCTTTGCAGCAGCCCTGAAGATCCGTTTAGGGAGAATGAAAGACCACCTGTGGGCACATGCGCTTCCGTTGCTCAAGGACTCGATGCAGGGGATTTTTAAGAACTTCTTCTCAATGTTAATGGAAGGCATTCTCAATTGCTTTGTGGGTGTCTTCAAGCAAGTAATGAGGCTGGTGAAGGAGGGGTTCAAGATCTTGATGAGTGCTCTCCCGATCTTGAGTGATAAGAAAACCACGACAGCCCAGAAGGGCGACGCCTTGCTCAAGTTGTTCGCGGGCTCACTCAGCATTTTTTCATCGCTTGCCATCGAATCATGGTTGATCAGCACCATGGCTACCATGCCAATGATCCCCATGCCTTTGCATGAGCCTCTGGCGATCATCGGCTCATCCATATTGACGGCTGTCGTCACGTCTTTGCTCATGCTCCTTTTGGAGAAGATGGATCTGTTTGGCGTGAACCGAGAAATTCAATCGCGCCGGATTGATGAGTTACTGCAAAGTGAGATCGACACAAACACCGAAGAAATTATGCTCTCAATGGCTAACCTGACTTAGAGAAGGAGAGGGCGGGTTTGTCGATTTTTCAAGCCCGCTACGCACCAACATGGAAGCCTAAGCAGTGACATCAAGATCCTCACGGTTAATCATGTAAAACAAGCATCATAAAAGCAGAAAAAAAGGCGCCTAGTGGCGCTTATTTTTTTGCACTCAAATCCTGCGGAGGTGAATGGTTTTTCGCCACATGAACTAGGGAGATTTCTGAGTCGCTTGTCGATGCTCCAGATTTTAAAAAATGTTGGGTTTTGGTGGGGGAAACATTGGCTTTTTTAAAATTCGAGAGTGATGGGTTGTTCTGGCCCGTGGCTGGATCAGGTCACAGGCTGGCCCTTGAGCGACTGCCGTGACTTACCAAAATAGAGGGTGATTTATGGTGCAAAATCGTGACAAGGCAAGAGAAAACAAGTGTAAACATGGGTGATTTTGTGCCAATTTACGCCAGATAACATGTGAAAATGGGCATCTTCAAGAAAGTGAAAATTTGACTTTTTGGTGTGGAGCGGTGCAGGGCGGTGGAGTGATTTCTTGGAAAAAATACTTACCAATCAATAACCAAAACTCAGAATATTTAACATAATCTATATTATACGCAGTGATGGGTTTTCTGTGGTAGTGGGCCTCTACAGCCCTTTCTATGGGGTTTTTAGGCTGTTTTGGCAGTTAGGCTAGATATGCAAAGTGATGTGCATAAACCATTTGTCGTTGGTCGGTGTGTGGCTGGTGATGATTGCAGGGCCATGGTTCGTAGCTGGTGATCAGACTGGTCTGGCGAAGTACGCGCCGCAAGTGCGGTGCTGATGAGGATTATGGCGTCCCTGTGAAGGGGTTGCTGATATGACAAGGCCAGTCACTATGACTGGCCTTGAGTGTTTGGGGCTACGCTAGTGCAGCTCTGTGCCATCCAGAATAACAACGCCATCGAACACCCAGTCTCGCCTTATAAACTCACAAGCGTTTGCGAAATGGTCAGGTCTTTGTTCGGTAGTATCTATTGCTAACTGAGCCTTTATAAGTTTCGCAATTTCGTTTAGCTTCCTCTCGTCAAAGAAGAAAATGTCAGAAACATCATCGCCGTCACCGACTTTCCTTAAGTAGGGGCACGTCTCTTCGCAGATTTCAAGTTCGTATTCATCGTCAAATGTTTTTCCATCTGGACAGTGATGATTGTGGAAATAATCTTCGCTACAAGGTGGAATAAGCGATACATGCGTGTAAATTATATGGCCGCCATTACTTAGCTTGTTTTTATCAAAGCCAATAAAAATGAATACATTGCCTACAGTGGCATTACATCCGCCCTCTTCCTCTGAATTAAAAATGATAGGGTTTTTGGTTTGCTGGGTAGCGTTCATTGCAGTAACCTTGTCGTGATGTGATAGGGCACGATACCACTCGTCAATAAAAAAATAAATCACGCTTACTTTTTATCAAAAAATATTATTAAAAATTACGCTAAATAACTGATCCCAATAGTGCTACACCTTCGCTGTGCCATAGCCATTCCCCGGGAAAGGAGACACGGTATCCATGAAGTGTTTCACTCGGGCCAGCAGGTTTGCCATCCCTCTGCATTGATGATTGCGCGTGATGGTTTCATGTAACTTGTGCCATAGCCGTTCTATGTGATTAACCCAAGGGCTGTAAACTGGCTGGAACACCAGACAGAACTTGGGATTTTTGTTTAGCGACTAATCAGATCGCACAAACTGGACTGAGTTCCCTTCCTCCGGTGATCTACTATTCGGAACAGCTATTTAGGATGAAGGGGGGGGGTTGATGGGAGTCATTTGGCGCCGATAAATGGGGTTATCGGCATCAAACAAAACGGCGTTTCAGATTCCGATTCAGGTTTGAAGCTGCATCTTCTGTAATTAATGATATAATGCCCCACTTCTAACTCTTAATTCACCTGAATGTTGGGATGTTGACTATGCACCACACATGGAATGCATTGATAATTAATAAAGAGTCAGGTCTGGTCAGGATGTTTCAGGCTGAGGAATCCCTCCCCCCAGTACATGATGAAGGCTTACGCGACGTTGCAATACGCGGTTTCTCAGGGGTTGGTTGACCCCTCTGGCGCTGATGTCACTAATTTGAGGGCTCGGCTAAGAGTTATGAGTGAACGCTCAAAGCAGATCCTCTCCCCTCATTCAGATGGTTCTTGGTATACAGATGATGAACTGATCGAGGTGTATGAGCTTGAGAAGGTAATGCCCAAGGTCGAGTGGCATCTGTTTTTAAGCTCAATGGTGAAGCCTGAGAAATGGCGAAATTCCATCGAAGTAGCGGCTTTCCTGTCTGGATTGAATCCGGCGGCAAGATACCTTCCGTTTAGTGAGGAATACATACCGCCGAGTGATGCTCAGCTTGGTAAGTTGGTTGAGCGTATTATTGAAACCAAACGCCGATTGAAGGATTTGGGGGTTATGGATAATTCACTCTCCAAAGAACGAATTGCCCTCTTCTGGGAAAAATACATCAATCGTCGTTTTTATAAAATATCTCTACCTGAAGAACACTGGAAACCGTTTTTTGCAGTTTTCGATAGCCAGATTTCAGAGCTGGCTAAGACAGATCCTGATATTCGTGAGATTTAGAGTATTATAAGGCAATTAAGTCAGTCTAATAAGCAATTAAGTTGAAGGCAGGGTAATATCTATGTCATCCATTAAGGTGAACAATGGAACCAAGAGTAGACTGCTGCGGTTGTTGAAAAAGGTTATTGGCCCCTATCACGATGGGGTTGTAGCAAGAAAAGCTCTGACGGAAAACAAGGAGTTTTTTATAAGCGTATTCAATCAAGGGCGATATCAAATCAAGGTCGAGGATGGATACGCTTACGTAAGGAAGTTTGAGAAAACATTCTGTAGACTACCCTTTGTTCCTTGGGATGATATTGATGAGCAGTATGAATCCTGCTGCAAAAGACAGTCGAATGATAGTGACCCCCTGCCCTTGGTTACTGATGATTTGTTAATAAAATACATCTCCAGATTTGATGAGCTGATTTGGGAGCGTTAAGCAGCGGTTCACATAGTTCTTCGTCATTCCCGTGGTTAGGGCTACCCTCTCCTTTCTCACTTAAGGTTGGCCCTTCCCCCCCCTCATCACGTCAGCTTTTAAAAAAGAATGTGCAGGAGGGGCGCTACGCCACGACATAACCAGCTCAACCCCCTCCCCTCATCAAAATCCTGAAATACGCATCTAGCAGACAATTATCCTATTTAAGAAATTAAAATATTGCGGATATTCTGAATTGGTGTGTATTTTTCAATTAATTATAATTATGTCCGAAATGCGCACCTGTTATAGTCATATATCCCAATGATATTGACTAGACTGAATATTATTAGCTGCTCATCTCTCCAGTCTTTAGTGGAATAATCTAGCTTCTTAATTATTGCAGGGTGAGGCCAAGCATCTTATTGCGTGGGGTGTTGACTTTCACTGCGTCATATAAGGAAATGAGAGGTATCCAAATGGAAGCAAGCTAATAAATAGAAAAGGAATTTCTATGCGAATTAATGTTCTCTGTAATTCGTTGCTGTTATTTGCGTCTTTGACAGCAAGTGCATCAACCATTATTTCCCGCGAGACCTCAAATCAGGTCGTGATAAAAAGCGACAAGACGAGCGTCAAAGCCAATCTGGTTTACACCGGGCAATCCTCCCAGCTCTCGGTCGGCCTCGGCAGCAAGCCCATCACCGACTTCCGGGGGGGCGCGGCCAAGAGCCGCCTGTCCGGGTGTGGCGTAACGGCGAGCAGTGTCTACACCTCGGAAACGGCGGCCAAAGCGGCGGTGAAGGCTTGCTTCAGTGAATCGATCTACAACCAGATCGAAGCTGACATGGCCTACCTGATGAACAACCAGAACGCCCAGACGGCCATCTACACCTTTACCCAGCCCGTGACGATGCAGTTCAAGGTACGTAGCGCCGCTGGCACCACGGTAGCGACAGAGAAGATGTTTGTCAGCACGACCATGCTGATGCGGGCTGGAGATATCCTTGGCGGCTCAACCCGCATGGGGTTCTTGATGTCGGCCCGTGCCACCACCCAGTACCTCTATGTGAAGTACGAGCAGGGTAAGAACTTCGACATGTTCGACTCGTCGATGAAGATGCCTGACGCCGGGAAGGCCCTTGTCTACACCATCACCGACCCCAACAACGTCAACACCAACCGCCTCTATTACGCCCAGCTCGGGACGCTCAATGAGTACGACGAGCCCATGGAGCCGACCGATGCACGGGTCGAAGACCCCAACGGCTATGACCAAGATCAGGGTCTAAAAACTCTGCTGGCCGACCTGAAGCCTGTGATGGAAGAGACCGGCTCGGCAGCGGCCATCATCGACTACGGTCGCCGGGTGGAGCCGAAATACAATCAGGACAGCAGCGGCAACCTGACCCCGGAGCTGTTCGAGATCCGGGTGAAAGACCGCTCCTACTACCGCAACGAATGCACAGCAGCCGGGGTGCATTTAAGTCAGGTGGCGCAGATGAACATCAAGACGGATTACCGCCGCGACCGGATTATCGTGAGCAACATCAACCAGCTCGCCTCCCCGATCAGGATGGGGAACTTGGCGGTGCAGGAGAACATCAGCACCGTGGGCGATGCCAATGCCGCCAAGTTCATTGGCAAGACCATCACGGTAAGCCAAGCAGAAACTTTCACTGGCTACCCCTACTCAAACCCGTTCCTGACCTACAAGAACAAGGTCATGGATCCGATAGGTAATAACAGCTCGGCACCGAACAACCTGTTCACGGAGTGGACGGACGACATTTTTAATAAATTGCCTGCCTCGGTTTACAAAGAGATCGCCCCGATGCGGGACGATTCGGTCTGCAAGCTGGAGTATCTGGAAACCTATGAGGTGGCAGCCGGGTACTGGAAGCAGGAGCCCCAGTACGGCACGATCACCAACTGTACCCCGCTGCCGACCGGGGGCCAGAAGTGCAACACCTACTCGGGGATCGTGGGCTACCAGAGCGTGTGGGAGCCCGCCATCTACGGCAAGCGGCTGGCCTCGGCCTGTGTGATCAACAGCCAAGTCGATAACTTCTGCCAAGGCAGAGAGTGTGTCACGACCTGTGGCACGACGGCCAAGGGCGGCCAGTATTACTGGCTGATGGGAGCATGGGGCGGTTGCAGCAATGGCTGTGGCACCGGGACGCAGACCCGCACCGTCGTTTGCAAGAACAAGACAGGCACCACCGTGAGCGATACTAACTGTTCCAGCGCGGGCAGCAAACCCCCCACCTCCCAGCCCTGTCAGGGGGTCAGCTCATGCGGATACACATGGGGAATGGGGGGGTGGTCAGCCTGCTCGGACAACTGCAAGGGGGGCTACCAGACGCGGGACATCTACTGCCGCCGCTCCGATGGGTCGGTCGTGTCGGACGCCTACTGTGGCGGCAAGCCTGCGGCGATCCAGCAGTGTTCCAACCCCTCCGCGCCAGAGTGTGTGCCAGCGACCCCATCTCACTATCAGCATATCGCTACAGATAGTGATCTCTGGCTGGCGTCAAATCAGTTTTGCGACAATGCATATTTCACATTCAGAAAAAAATATGCACCGATTTGGGCAGGGAATGTGTTCTCTTATTCCATAATTAGAAATGAAAACGCGCTGCTGGCAACAAATAACTGTCAGGTGGGTTCTGTGGTCTATTTGATCTCTGAATCGATAAAAAATCTGCCTCGTGACCCAGATGTAAAGGAGACCTGCTCCATGAGTGAAGTAATGCGGAAATATCAGTGTGTCAAGTGATGTTCAATGAAAGGATAATTTGAATCAAGGGGCAGCTCTTCTCGACAGTCCACGTAGAAGAGCTGCCAACTCCCCCACCCAAAAGCATCAGTTTCGTTTTACCAACACCTCCCCTTGAAGCTTGGGTAGCATACCAAGACATCACACAAGCCCAACGCAGGAGGCCCCTTGTTCGAGTATCTATCTCACGTACTACCACCCCCACTTATTGTACCTCTGTGCGCACTAGCCCTCTTTGCCGGGCTTCTAGTGCTACTCAGTAGCGGCATCTTCAAGAAGACCCGCAAGGAGCGGAAGCACAGTTACCACATCGCCAAGTCACATCAGGTATTTAAAAAAATCAGGGAGATAGAGACTTGGCAGCAGGCCCTGAGCTACCTGCGCAAGATCAACCCCACAACCTTCGAAGAGCTGCTACTGACATCCCTAAGCCAAGCAGGCATCAAGATCAGGCGCAATAGCCGCTATACCGGAGATGGCGGTATCGACGGCGTAGCCTTCCTCCCCAATGGGCAGAAGCTGATCATTCAGGCGAAGCGCTACACTAACTTTGTTAGCAAAGAGCATATATTTGACCTTTCAAATGTCTGCCATCAACAAAATGGAATTGGTTTATTTGTTCATACTGGAAGGACGCCCAAGTCAGCATGGAAAGATCTGCCAAGTAACGTCAGGGTGATCAGCGGTGAAAGGCTTATTGCTTTCCTAAATAACCCGTCGCTATTAATGAGTGAACTCAATATTCTTTAGTTGTTTGCATGTCTATATAAGCAAGAGCTGAAACTCTTGCTTTTTTTAACGAAATTGGCATACTTGGTGCAATCTATCACTGCACGGTTGCTAAAAATGAAAGACGCATTGGACATTATTAAGAATTATTCAGATAAGACTTATGTCATCAATGTGCTCAAGGAACTTGTGAAAAATAAAATAATATCACAAACCATTGGCACCCATTTTGAAATGATGATTCAAGATCGCCAATATTTTAATGAACATTTTGATGCAAAAATAAACTTCCATACAAATGCGCCAAGATACAGCAGTAGCATGTCATTTATGGATAGACTGTCACACGGACTACCATTTATTACTGCATTCAGTTTGAATTTTCACTCGCTCCCCTCCCCGCTCCATGTCTCCATGGATATTTTCGTCATTGAACAAATATTCCTTAAGCGTGAGCCTGTGTTTTCCGTTTATAACATGGTCGAAAGTGTTCATCGGCATATTAGCGCAACACTCAACATTAATTGGCCGATGGATATATTTGATAGCACGTTGATGTTAATGTCTGAAACCCGCGCTCTAGCAATGAAGACTCAGTGTGTAGATCACTTCAAGGTGAGTACCATGATATCGGACTTGATGTCAAAGACTGATATCAGTGACAAGGTGCCGAGTGAAATGATCTTGCCTACGCGGCGCGTCACCAATATTGAGCTACCAAGGGGCAGTGGCCTGAAGATCTTCAATTCTATTTCGGGATGGCATGAACTGGATGTCATAACCGTTTTTAGAAGTGACTATGCTGCGTATTCTGGTGGCACTAAAAATATCCCAAGGGATATGCTCGATGATGCTGGCGTGGATGAAAGTACCCCGTTTACGAATCTCATCTTCTTCTTTGATGGCAGGCCCCATGACGGCAGTTCTTTCTTTGATGACGCAACCTATTACGTAAATATCATCATCAAGAATGAGCATATGGACAGACCCCTCCTGACGTCTCTTGAGGCTGCCCTATCCAGAGAGCAGGATGATAACGACGCCTGCATGTCGATGGTGGCGCGAGAGAGAGGAATTGACCTGCTCGAATACCCTGACGGCAGGCGATCAACTGACCTAGCGCGTCTCGTGAAGTACGCCGCATCTGTCATGCTTTTCGTGAACAGCAACTATGCAAGGAAGGAGATTGTGCCATCAGTTAGCTTTGAGCACACCGAACGCAATATCAGTAAAATTAATAAAAGGAAGTTTGCTGTCAAAGTGCGTAAGGAGACCCTGCACCCCACATTTTCCAAGCTCTACTTCCATAGTAGTGAGGCCGACAACCAGAGCATTCGTGACTACATGGATCAGGCTGGCCGACAAGGCGCCTCAGTGACACCACATTGGCGTGGGCCGCACTGGCGAACCCAGCACCACGGGCCAGAGAACAAGCTCATCAAGCTCGTTTTTATTGCGCCGGTATTTGTGGGGGGCAAGCACTTAGATGGCCCGATACTGGGGCGCAATAGGAAAGTTTGAAAACAAGTATTCTTAGAAAAAACAGCGCCTTATTGGCGCTGTTTTTATAATCTTAATTTGGGGTTGTGGTCAGGTCTGTATCATTACTAAAGTGATTACATAGAATGAAATTGGTATATTGTTCAGAGTAAGAAGGCTTGTAAACCCATCCGCTTTCTCCGCACATTGCGTATGGAACGCCAAACTCTTTTGTATTTATCATATCTTCTTTCATCGCTCTTTCAAAAACGACTGGAATATTCATTCTGTCATCGTCTATAAAGACAGTTGGTAGATTTAATAAGGAGAAGCTGTTTTTTATTTTTGTTATTGTCGCATCCCCGACACCATGCACCGAGATCAGGTCACGGTAAGAGGCTAAAGCAAGCTCTCTAACTGTGGGGAACTTTTTCACAAGCCCCGGTATAGTTCTAATCTTCAGCGCGGAGTAGTCAATATCATAAGCAGAGCTTGCCTTGATAAAGGCTGCAATGCTAAGAGTCTGCTTATCCATTAGCGATAGGAGGCTCTTGTATCCATAAGTAGAGAATAGTACATTGCTGCGACGTGTATTGTTGTAGTTAACAGCCTTCCTGTTCTCTTCTCTCGCCATAAGCAGTTTATATTTTGCTTCATCTACCTGTTTTCTTGCTGACATTAGCTCCATAGCAATTAATGACGAGCTGAGTCTATCAATCCTATCCCATTCCTTCTTTTCTGATACGTCAGAAAGATCTAGTCTCTTGGAAATGCTTGATATCTCTTTGATTAAAACATCTCGGCAGATATTAGGGATTAGTTCTGACGCATCTTTTAAATCTTTGAGAACCTCAATTAGGTATTCAATTTCTATATTCAGACTAGGGTGTCTGATAAATAAGTTTTTGGTTTTTTTTTCCAAACGGTCTCGTCTAGCCATTGACTTCTCATGGCTAAAAAAACACTTTGGCATCTCTATGTGGGCTTCTTGTAGACATTGCCAAGCATCGTCCTTTTTAGTACGGAAGAGTTTATCTTGGTCATAATTTTTTTTGCATTGAGTGTTCGTAATATTAAGTGAATTAAGTTTGCTGCTGTTCCCTTCACATTCTTCAGATGTAAAGCTGTATTGGCGAGATAGACTTTTTTCTTCGATAATAGAAGGTTCTTTTTGGGTTGTCGTTGATGTGTCTGGGTGGCAAAAGGTTTCATCGTCAAGGATGCTGTCTTTTTTAATCAGCTCATCGCTATCGTCAGTGGTGCTGAACTTTTCGACATCGAGTGAGTCAGGCTGAGCAAAGCCCTCTTCAATAAGCTGATCATCACTATCGCTAGTCACATCACAGTTGTCAGTTTTGGTGTGATGTGATTTATTATTAAATAATGGAAGGATGTTTTTTACCATTTTAGCAAGACTGTCTGTGCTCAGTTTCATTGTGACCTCTCTAGTGATGCTGGCTAGTGCTTGACGACAAGCAAGGTGTGTGGTCACTGTAATCAAAAGGGCGGGTAAAATGTTGTTTTTTTGACGGCTAACAAGGCTGATTTTTAAGGTAGAAATCAAAATAAGAAATTGATTGGTCAATTTTGAATTTTGATTTTTTTAATTGTATATAGGATCGTTTTGCGCCCTTTGTTAATATCCGCAAAACTGGCATACGCCAGATATCTTTTTTATTGCTCGTGCAACGGTTGTTCGGTGTACGCTCAAAGCCTCCACCACATCTTTTTTGTTCGCAAACTCAAGGAAGTGCATCAGAATGGCTTGTTCATACATGGTGCCTGTCAGTCCAAGGGCATCTATCCGCTGGAGCAGGTATGCCCTGCTGGTGGGACGATAAGGCCGGAGCTTGAGAATGGTCTGATACTCGGCCTCGCTGTACTCCCCCATTACTCCAGCCTTGGCGCCCAGATAGCCGATGAAGCTGCCTTCCTCAAAAAGGGCGATATCCATCTCCCCACTGCTGCGATGTTTAACCACCAGCGCACTGAAGTCGCTAATGGAGAGGTTATCCTTTTCGCACAATGGGCACTTGTGGCAAACATCCCCGGTCAGCGTCATGAAGAGATTGCGATAAGGAAACAGTCTGTCATGGATCTTGACCCGGTGAGCCACCCCCATGGCGTACTCACCTTCGACCACTTTGAAAAGCTCAATACCCTTCTTGGTATTGCAGGCGGCTATTTGGTTCATCGACAAATGCTCTGATTGGCTACTTGTGATATTGTAATGCAAAAGGTGAAATAGGGCAATGTAGCATTTTTATGGAATTAAAAAACCAGCCGATTGACAGACTGGTTTTGGACATAACTATTGGCTAGAATTTTTAAAGTGGAGTCTTTAAAGCACTGCTTGACTGATCATTTTTTTTAATATTTTTTTGCAGTAATTATCCATGGACTTAGAGACGGGAGCGTTGTCGAACCCTCTTACTTGATCTATTTTAAATCCAGAGTCTACCTTCATTACTCCAAGGGTGCTTCTTTCGCCGTTGTGCTTGACAGAAAATGCAAAATAGCAACCATCGGCGCACTGCGAATGAAATGATGGGACGCAATGCTCCATCTCCATCCCCTCTTTTATTAACAAATCGCGTGAGGTTAGCTCCACAACATCATCCCTCCAGTCAATACCTGTCCCCGCCCACTCCGCAGGCAGATCTGATTCGCTATGGTCTTCTTGTTGCTGGCGAGTCCACGCTTCGGCCAATTTCCAGAAGGAATACCATGATTGGTTTTTGTGGATTTCAGGATTGCTTAATCTCACCCAGTCAATAACATGAGAAAGCTGGTTAATCTCCGTATTCCAGCGAAGCTCAGACTTCTTGAAGCCAATTCTTTCATAGAGTTCTTTGTTATAATCTAGCCACTTATCGCACACTCTGTAAACTTTGTCACCCAAACCATTCGCGACCCTTGAAATAATCATGTTGCCAAGCACTCTTTGGATTACAGTCGAAGGGTACATCTTTAATGACGGGTTTCTAATTAATTTTAATGCAATGCGACAATCTTCCCTTTCAAATGAAATAATTCCATTTGGAAGGCGGCTTGCTGGCATATCCGCTATCAATGCAGAAATCTTAATCGGGGTATTCCTTAAGGCTTTAAAGTCAGCGTAACTCATACCGGCAGGTGAGATTGTTTCATATAATTCACGAATTTTATTGGATATGATGAAACGACCGTTTCTTTTTGTAAGCAAGCCAATGAACGGCCAAAGAGACTTAATTGAGCTGACATCACTATCATCTACCTTTATTTTCTCGCAAAACTTTAGGTATGAATAGAATGATGAATACAAGTTCCCCTCCCCTAGTACCGAGTGGCAAGCCTTTAGGTATAAGGAGCACTTGTTTTTATCAACAAATCTCCAAAGAGAGTATGCTATATGGCGGCCACAATCATTCCTTGTCTTCATGTCCAAAAATGACCAGCTTCTAGATTCAATTAATCTGCTCACCAAGTCTTTTAGTCCATGAACACCGAATCCATAGCCATAGCCTTTGGGTAGGGGTGTGACTTTGTTTGAAGATATTGAGAATGGAAGCGCTTCTTTGGATGTCACCTGATGCTCATGAAATCCGAGTTCCTTGTATGGCTTTGAGCTTATGGAGGCATATAGGTCGCGCCCATGATAGCCATCTACATCCCAAAGCCACATACTGCCTTTTATTGTAAAGCCTTCCCGCAACACAGAGTCTATTACTTTATCGATGGCGAAACGTATCCATTCGTTTATATAGTGTCCTGTCCTAAAAAATAGAGGTGTTGCGCAAGGGGTTGATTTTGTGTTTTTCCACTCTCGCCTCTCTTCCTTGTAACAAACAAGCTGGCGCGATACAGCATTTGTACTCAAGTTCTTTCTAATCCTAAACGTACCGCAGATTGTCAAGTGGATGTATCTTGAATCCGTTTCTTTTTTTATTACCCGAAATACACCACGCTCAACACAAAGCTTGAACAGATCGTCGAGGGATATTTCCTTTTTATTGTCTTTGTGGCGAATGAATTTTGAGTGAAATATTTCCTGAGACGATACCTCTTGACCTTTATAATCTTCAAATGTCATATGTTAATCCTGCAATTCTAATTGTGGCTAAATGAAATCACGAAGACTCAATACCTTTCCGCAATTTGTAATGTGATGTTTTCTTTTTGTGGAAGTAAGAAACCAATACCAGTTCTTCTTGTCGGTAATGAGTGCTTTGACCCCCGGAGTAAAAGAGTGATCGATGCCATCGGTCAGCACAATGAAAAGCGACCGTTTATCAACCTCCCTATTTTTTAAAAGTTGATTGGCATGTTCGACTACGCAGTGGAAGGATGTACCACCTCCGCGTGAGAGCGCCACCTCATGGCGATGACCATTGCGACGATTTCTCTCAACCTCAATCGGCTTGACCTGTACGTCAAACATGAATGCGTCAAGCTGGATCTCCGCTTGCTTGACCGACATCAACCGCTTGAGGAAGTCTGCTGCATAGGCATAGCACGAGCCGGAGCAGTCAAGGTACAGCACAATGTGACGCTTACTCTTTTTGTTCCCCCCCAGCTCCTTGAGTGAGGGGAGCTTGATGGTGTCGGCCATCAGGGCAAAGATCTCATCGCGATAGCAAAACTGCTCTTCCTCTTCCGGCTCGTCGGAAAACTTCATGTGGCGCTGGACGATTTTTTTTAATCTCGCCCGCTTGGTCTTCTCTATCCGCATCCAGTAGTTAGCTGAGATCCCGGCCCCGAGTCCACTGATGCCAAGCGGGCTCTTGTCACCCTCGTCCTTCAGTTCCAAAGCCGCCGTCATATCGGCGATCTCGGCATTCACCATATCCAGATAGTCAGACTCCTTCTTCACCCGCTCCCCGAGGTCTTTCCTCAGTGCATTATCGGTGAGCGTCTGAGCCATCTGCTCAAGCAGGTGGGCCGTACTCTCTTCGTCAAGGGGGACAAGGTTGTCTTCGTCGTCTCCCATCTCCCCTTGTGAACCTCCCTGAGAGAGACCTGAGCCAGGCCCTTGAGGTGATTGCCTCTCGAAAGATACCCCTGAAGCGCTGTTTTGACGTGTTCCACCCGCCCCTGCGCCAGTTCCACCTTTGCTGCCATCCTTGGCTTGTCCATCGCCGCTGGGAGCCTCTGTGCTGCTTCCACCAGCCTCTGCCTGCTCGTCCCCTTGAGTCAGCCCCTCCGTGTCACCAGCATTCTCTGGCTTGTCGTGATGCTCACTGTCTTTGGCCTCGGCACTCTCGCTATCAGTGCCTGCGGCCTCCCCGCCCTTCCCTGCACCTTGCGTGTGTGGCTGACCGGTTGTGGGGGTGGGTTGCTGAGACGCGGCACCAGCCTCACGCCTCACTTTTAATAAAATCGCGTAGATCAGTTCGAGGGAGCCGTTGGTACGAACCGCCTCCCTGAACTGAGGGGGGATGGAGTTGTCGATACGGGATATCAGCCCCATGATGCTCATGGCGGGATAGTTCAGTCGCAAGTGGCGGATGACGTGCTCATTCGCAATGATCGTTGACGCCTTGTGAGCACATGGCCCGTCTATCAGGTAATGCGTCCGGCGATTGTGCTCAAGCAAGATCTTGAACAACTCGACACACGCCACAAAGCTTCGGTCGGCATGATTGATGGACAACCAGAACCGCTCATTGAGCAGCAGGACAAATCGATCATCATCGCTGTTATAGCGGGTAGTTACCGTCTGGACGGAACCGCTATAAACGGGATGCAGGTTTGCCCAGAGCGCCGATAACGTCTCATTGACCAGCCTGAGAGACTGGTAGACCGTGGTGTGGTAGGTGTCCTTCATGTCGCCCCTACCCTACTGTGTAAACCCAAGAGGTGAACGTTCCCGAGCTTCTGCCGCCCGTTGTTGATACTCCACCTTGCTGTTGACGACTTGGGCGAAGGCGTTGGTGATCATCCTCACCTCTGATTTTTCCGAGTTCACGTTGGTGATGTAGAAAGGGAAGATTGGCTCGATGTAATCAATGAAGAACGGTGAATTCAAGATCGCCTTTCTGAAGCGATAGTACGTCGTGAACAAGGTGAGGAATTGGTCAGCAGTCATGCACTCGAACCAGAAGTGGCACCAGTTGTATTTGTTGCTAATGGTTTGCCAGAGTTCTTCCTTGTCGTGGATACCCTTGAGTGCATTGAAAAACTTCGCATCCTTGTTGATCAGTCGGGTCGCCTCTGCTCGGTTCATCGTCTGATAGAGCTGATGAGCCTTCTCGACGTGATCATCCTCTGTCAATGCCGTCATGGCCTCCACAAAGCTCTTGCAGCCTGATTTCTTGCTGACAAGCTTTTTGTGCATCATGTCCTTCACATCCCCGCCGTTGAGGTAGTATTCCAGCACGTAGTCGAGTCGGCGGGGGGTGATCAGCAACTTGTGCTCTTGGGCCAGCCCCTTCCACCAATTGCAGGCTCTCAGTCCGTACTCTTTGCCATAGGCGTGGACGAAATAATTCGTGTTGACCATGTAAGGGAAATCAATCTGGATCTCGAAACGGTCAAGCTGGGCAGGGTCAATCGGCTCGACATCGTAATCGAGTTCATCCGGCTTATCGTCGTCCTCAAAATCGGGATTGACGCAGGCAATGATGTAACGCAGTTTTTCAAACTTGCGGCCATTGATGCTGCCAAACTGCAACAGCTCCATCGTCGCGTTCTTGATGTTCTTGTCTTTGCAGCGGTTGTATTCGTCGAGAATGATGACCTCAACTTGATCGTCGAAGCCTTTGGGCAGGATGAAGTCGATGTAGTCCTTGCCATCCTCCCCCGTTTTTTTCTCGGGGACGCCGATAAAGTGCAGCCATGGGTTCAGCGTGGAACAGGAGAAATATTTATAATTAACTCCCCGTGCGTTAAGGTAATTGATTACCCCGAGGGTTTTGCCGATCCCATGAACACCCTTTATTAAAATGTTGTAATTTCTTTCTGCCCAGAAGTCCATTTTCTTAAAAAGTGACACATCTACGAATGGCGCAGTGTTTTTTACAAAGACATTATCAACAGCGTTAGACATACCAATACCTTACCCTGCGTTCTGATTGCTTTTTTCAATGAATTACATTACACTACCTGTACTGTAATTGTATAGGAAGTGCCGATGAAAAAGGTGATGTTTTGGCTGACGGTCGTACTGGGTTTTATTGCCTACAAGATCATTACGCCTATGCTGACCAAGGGGGTGCCGGAAGATAAAGGGATCGCCGTACTGCTGATCGCCATTGTGGTGTTTCTAGCAACTTGCGTATATCTCCCGAGAAAGATCATCCACAAGCTGCTAGTTAAAAAGGAAAATGAGTGAGAGAGGACGGCCTTACATGTCAAAGTCTGATGAATAGGTCGTTCGCTTGACGTTGCTGACCGGCTTCTCGACCTCATCCCCCTTGCTTACCCCACCCTCCGCGACTTGCCCCACTGCTGCTGGCTTATAGCCGCTCGTATTGACTCCAAAACCTTGACCAACGGTCATGCCACCGACAAGCTGCCCCTTGGTTTGCTCCAGCAACATCTCCCGCAACAGCTCGGCCCGAGACTCATGACTGGCGTACTTCTGCTTGTTGTGGAAGCTGTAGTCGTCCTTGTCTGTGATGATCGCCGTGACCACCTGATTGTGCTCATTGATGATGACAGTCATATCGACCTTCACATCCTTCACCTTCCCCCTGACGTAGCGCGGTTCTGACAAGATAGTGAAGCGCCACGCTGCGCACTGGAACACATCTTCCTTTGTCACCGGATCGATGGTTGTGTCGATATGGATCAGATATGGTCTGACGTGTTCCAATAAGGTTGCATTCGGATGTTTTTTTAATAGGCCACCATAGTCATGGACGCACTCACTGAGATTGAATCCCCGAGAGTCAAACTTGCTTAGGATTGGCAGTGCGCGTTCATCGAGACGATCTCTCATCGTATGAAGGGAGTAACGAAGCCGCCCCTCCTGCACCATTTCTCGACTCATGCCCTTTGGAAAATCCAGCATAGGACTCCATCGCAGGAATTTCAGTGGCGCATGAGTACGGGGGTCTTTTTTAATTTTAATATCAGACATGGAAGGCTCGCTAAATATTAAAAAACACACATATCATATCACATCTAAAATTAAAGCGGTTTGACTTTATATTTTTTTATCGATATAATTTTGGGCATTGGAATTCATTAATTAATAATAAAATGCCTCAGAGGGGTGTTTGTAAATGTCTGATGAAAAAGTGTATGACTCCAGTTCAATTACAGTCCTGAAGGGGCTAGACCCAGTTAAGAAGCGTCCGGGTATGTACACGGACACAACCAACCCCAATCACCTCGTCTGTGAAATTGTGGATAACAGTGTCGATGAGGCGATGGCTGGTCATTGTAACCAAATCAATGTCACCCTCAATGCTGATGGTTCCGTCACAGTAAAAGATAATGGCCGTGGTGTGCCTGTCGATATGCACGAGGAAGAGCAGCGCCCTGCTGCCGAAGTGATTTTCAGCGTCCTTCATGCTGGTGGTAAATTCGAGCACGACGCCTATGACTTCTCCGGTGGTCTGCACGGCGTGGGTTCCTCCGTAGTGAATGCCCTCTCCATCTTCTTCAAGGTCAAGATCAAGCGTGACTTGAAAGAGCACGAGATGACCTTCGAGGATGGCTACCTGACCTCCCCGCTGACCGTAACCAACGAGTTCAAGCGGAACATGACCGGCACCGAGATCACCTTCCTGCCGGATCCGAAGTATTTTGACGACAAGATCAACATCTCGACGCTCAAGGATTTCATCAGGCGCAAGGCCATCCTCTGCGCAGGCGTTACCTTCACCTTCCAAGACAAGAGCGGCGGCAATGATGAAGAGCCTACCGTCTGGATGTACGAGGACGGTCTGGATAGCTTCTTCAGTGAGTCATTCGAGCCAGAAGACCTGCTGCTGGAAAGTCACATTCGCATCGAGAACACCTCGGAAGAGTTTGAGATGTCGCTCATCTGCAACTGGAACGAAGGCGGCTCTCACAAGGTGCGTGAAAGCTTCGTCAACCTGATCCCGACCGCCCTTGGTGGCACCCATGTTCAGGGCCTGCGCAATGGCCTGTCTGACAGTATCCGTGAATACTGCAACAACCTGTCCCTGCTGCCTCGTAACGTGAAGCTGGCGCCGGATGACATCTTCTCCGACACCTCCTTCGTTCTGTCCATCAAAATGCGAGAAGTGTCTTTTGAAGGGCAGACCAAGGGTAAGTTGAAGTCCAGTGAGGCTGTCAAACTGGTGAGCCAAGCGGTGAAAAACCACATGGAGCTGTACCTCAACAGCGACACCGAGAACGCCAAACTGATCTGTGACAAAGTGATCGCCAATGCCCAAGAGCGCTTGAAGCAGGACAACAAAGCCGCTGTGAAGCGCAAGCGCACCAAGATCGTCATGCCGGGCAAGTTGGCCGACTGTGTAAGCACGGACATCAACGAGAACGAAATCTTCTTTGTTGAAGGCGATTCGGCTGGTGGCAGTGCCAAGCAGGCGCGTGATCGCGAAGTGCAGGCCATCATGCCGCTCAAAGGCAAGATCAACAACACATGGGACATGGCGTCGAACACCATCGCAAGCTTGCAGGATATCAATGACATCATGTCCTGTCTGGGGGTGGATGCAGACAGCAGCGATCTGAGTGAGCTGCGCTATGGCAAGATCTGCATCTTGGCAGATGCCGACCATGACGGATTCCATATCGCGACACTGATGACGGGCCTGTTCTATCGTCACTTCTACAAGTTGATCGAAGAGGGCCGTGTCTATATCGCCCTCCCCCCGCTGTACCGCATCGACCACGGGAAGGAAGTGATCTACGCACTCGATGAGGACGAACGAGCGTTCATTGTGAACAAGATCCGCGCCAAGAGCCCGAATGCCAATGTGCAGGTGACTCGATTCAAAGGGTTGGGTGAAATGAACCCTTCCCAGCTCAAAGAGACCACGATGAACCCGAGCACCCGCAAGATGATCCGTCTGGTGGCCGACCCCGCCACTCGTGAGGAATGCACGGATATGTTCAACACCCTGCTCGCGAAGAAGGCTGCGAATAAACGGAAAGCCTTGATCGAAGCACATGGTGTGTTCGACGTAAAATAACGCACCAATCAGGAGGTGAGGATGAGTTCCCCGGTATATAAACTGACTGTTGAGCAAATTGCGTCAGTGACAGATGCAGAGCTGGCTTTCTCCACGGATAAACTGCTCCCTGAATGGGAGCAGATCCCCGATGAGTTTAAGCGGGGGAACGTCTACACCAAACTGGTGGAAGCGCTGATGTTCAATCGCCCCCTCCCTAATGCCCAAATGGTGTTAAACGAAGGGGTGACTTCGGAAAATCTGAACAGATGCGTTCGTGCTCACCTACAGTCCTTTGGGCCAAAGCACGAGCATAAAATTGCAGGTGTGAGCTATATGATCTCACTTGCCTGCACCATTGAAGCGGGGAATAGTTAAGTTTTGTGTCGTCGCTAGGCATTAACACCCCAATAATAAAAAGACAGCCTTGGCTGTCTTTTTATTTACTGCCACTATGATGACCGATAAAAATTATTAACAAAGCAGCGTTGTGATAAATAAAAAAGCAGTCGTGATGACTGCTTTTTTATTAACAAAAACACAATGGCTCATTTTGGTTATTTTTTATCAACGAAAAGGTGAGACAACCCCTCTTTGTTCTCATTCTCCTGTTGATTGCCATTAATCAGATTGCTGACCTCAAAGTGCTTGTAGAGGGTATTCCTGAAGTATTCCTTGATGTCACCAATGGTTTTGACTTTGGTCTCAGAGAGTGCCTGCTTGTATTCGCCCTGTTTTCGGTCTTTGTGCGGTGTTTGGATCCGAAACACTGTTGCCCCGGTACTTTGCACTGATGAATCACGGGTTTTGTCTTTTCTCACCTGTTCGTCCATCAGGTGAGTGGGGCCATCGTATTCGGCGATCACTGTCGCCATCGTGGCAGTGGATTTATCCCATCCCTGCCCACGCTCAAGAATGAAGTCTATCTTTAAATCGAAGCTGTATACGCCACGAGCACCATCTTCAAAAAGTGACTTCGGACTCTTGAACTCCGGGGTGAAGATGAAACAGCAAGAGATGTCCTCAATCTGTTCCAGATCAGTATCAAGGAAGCCTCTGGTGTGAAGGGAGAAACTGCCGATACGTAAATCTTCCTTCCTTGTTCTATCCAGCAATCCGCCGATTCCCTTTTTTACCTCGGTGACATGAAGCGAATTGGCATAAATGCCATTGCCGTCAGCAAGAGAATGAATTATCTCAACCACAGCCTCTATGGCTTCTTTGCTGCAATTCGGATTATCGAGAAGCGAAAGCATGAGAAAGGCTGCTTTGTCGCCAATCTTTTTGCTAATGTCTCTAAAGGACAAAGGCTTTACCATATCGCGTGTCACGTTATGGTTTTTTGCAAGCATTGCGTAAAAATCGCCAAAAATATATGGCTGTGTCTGACTCGTTAAACCAGAGATTAAAGTCGCCATATCCCGTCCTTATTGTTTGTTAATATTTAAAATGCACCTTTGTTGAAGGTGATGGATTTGCAGCTCTGAGCATGTCAATTTTAAGCCAGAGTCGCAATAAAAAAAGGTGCCTTTGGGGGCACCTCGTCTTGGGGGCTGCGTCTTCACGCCTTTGGCTTGGCCTCGTGGTTCATGGCCTGCTCAGCATCGTATCGGTCAAGCTCTGCCAGCAGCAATGCGATGGCCTTGATCAGGTTGCGGCGGTAGCTGGATGGGCGCCACCACTTAAGTTCCCACGGCCACAGGTTGGCCTTCGGCGGCGTCTCCTTATGTTCTGGCGTGGCTGCGAGTGGATCGGCATAGTTCATGGCTGCCTTGACCAGCTCGTGATTCTTGTAGCCAAGATCGTGCTCTGCGCTCCAGTTCAGAGCTGTCGTATGCCGCGCTCGTTCGGCAAGTACGTCGCATGTCCCCTTGGACAGGCCGCTGATGTAAATGTCAGACATTATTTCCCCCTATCTTGTTTTACAAGTGTCATTTACCCAATAATGAGATGAATCACCGATCTGAGGGCGCCTGTGATGATGAGGAACACCCCTAGCAAGGCGAAGTAGCTGAATAGCTTATTGCTCTCACAGGAGGCTGAATGAGCCACGAAGCGCTGTACTGGGATGGAGAGCATGTTTATTTCCACCAGCGAGATAGCCAACTCCCCGGCTGGACTATCATTCAAGCCATATATCGCGGTGATGATGGTGAATGCGATAAACCCAACAAAGAATCGAGGTATTAGGTAATATGTGATATTAAAAAAAACAGAGACCGGAGCGACCATTAATTAATTCAACCGTTATGGATATATTTCTATCCTGAACTGGTCAGTGAGAGTTGTCAATGGTCACTCGATTAGCGTGGGAGACTTTTATTAAATAACTACAGTGGTGTTAGCGGGGCTATCTGCTTGTTAATAATGAGTGAGTGTTGTTAATATGATAACAGGCAGCCAATGGCTGCCCGTTATTTTTAACTCACCGATAATAGTGAGGAAAGGTCTCACCCTCGCAATGCGGTTGAATATCACGGGGTTCCTCTGTCGGTCATCGCTTCAACCAGCGACCGACTTTGCGTTTTCGAAAATAAATATACGGAGAAATAGGTAACTGTCAAGATGGAAATGCTTTCCCAAGAGCCTTGAGTGATTTAAAAAGATATCCCTCTTCGTTGAAATAGCCAAATGTCGTTATATGGTTCCCATAAAGGAAAGCGGGTGTCGCCTTCAGCTTGATCAGATCGCTAAGCGCCTTCGCGTTTTGGGCCTTGTCCAAGGCTGCACTGGGAACATCCCCGGCAATGACTTTCTCAAACGCTGACTGTTCGAGAGGATTCGGCTCGGTGCTGTTGTCGATGTAAAAGCGGTAGAGGTCGTCATCAGACATGCTGCTGGCCGTCATCATTTTCAGCTCGTTTAGACGCTGCTCCAGCTTCATCATGAGATCGCCCTGCTCATCCATGCGCGTCAGGTAGAAGAAGACCGACAGCCGACGCTGAACATCATTGAAGTATGGGTGTGACTTGATGATGTTGAGGCCGTGCCGCTTGCCTTCCTCATAGGTTTCTTGTGCGGTTCCAATGCAATGGATGCAGGAGAGCATCACTATCTGGGTGATCGCCCCTTCGTCTGCGACCAGCTTTTTAAGAGCGTCTTGATCAACGTCCAAAATGCCAAAGCCGCTTTCGTACTTGGTCACGGCGCCGGACAGTTCGATGCTGCGAGGTGCATCACTTCTGAGATAGTGGTACTGAATGGCAGCACCCAGCAGGCAGAGAGGGATGATGATGAGAAGCTTCCATCCCCAGATGTAGGTTTTAAAAAATTCCATCACGGTCTCTTCTTATTTGTTAATAAAAATGCGGGGTATCCCCCGCATTGATTAGTTGGCGGTTTGCTTAGGCTCCGGCTGTGCCGTCAGTCACTTCAACTCGGGCAATGCTCTTCTTCTGGTTGCCGAGAAGCTTTTTGCCACGGCGGGCATTGTCCATTACGACAGCCGAGAGGTCAGCCCAAGTCAGCGTCTTAAGTGCCCGATCTTCTTCATCAAAAATCGTCACTTTGCTCTGCTCGTTCACGATGCCGACGAAAATGACAGGATTATCCCCAGTCGGCCCCATGATGAAGCGGTTGCCCTTGCCCTTGTTCAGGAGGGGGGCGTTTTTGACTTCAATGACCTTGCCCTCACCACCGCGCATCAGCACCAGTAGCTTGTCGGTGTCGTTGACTTTGATGGGCTTGAAGGGCTCGAAGGAGTCAGGCACTGTGAGCAGCACCTTACCCTTCGTGTGCTTGGTCACGAGGTCTTCACCACTGACGCGGTAGCCATAGCCAGCAGTAGACCCCACGAAGTAGACCGCCGACTCGTCAACAGACGTCATGGAGTTCACAGGGGACTTCAGGCTTGCGTACAGCGTGATGGGTTCGCCATAGCCCTTGGCGTTGGGCAGAGTGGTAGGCATCACGTTGTAGGCCCGGCCAGTGTTATCTATCAGGCACAGCGGTTTGATGTTGCTGCCCGAACACTGGTCTTTGAAGCTATCGCCGGGTTTGTAGCTGAGGGCTTTACCGTCGATGTCGCTCTTCGATGTGCGGATCCAGCCCATCTGAGAGATGACAATGTTCAGTTGTTCCTCGGGGATCATGTTGATGTCCCCACCACGGGAAGGCGTGTCTACGAGGATAATCTGGCAAGTGCGATTGTCTGCATACTTCTCGCAATCTTCGGCCAGCTCCTTGCGAACCTGCTTGAGTACGCTCTTGTCAGTAGACAGGATCTTCTCAAAGGACTCTTTGTCCTTCATGAGCTTCTTGCGCTTTTCGAGCAGGGCCATCTCTTCCAGCTTCGCCAAATTGCGCAGCTTGGTGTCCAGTACGGCGTCGGTTTGGATTTCGGTCAGGCCGAGAGTGTCCATGATCTCCTGCTTGGGGTTGTCACTCTCGCGGATGATCCTGATGACCTCATCAAGGTTCAGGTAGGCTTGGATGAAACCGTCGATGATGTGAAGCTGGTCATTCACCTTGCGAAGGCGGTTCTCGAACTTGCGGCGCACTGTGTCACGGCGGAATGACAGCCATTCGGTCAGGATCTGCATCAGGCCCATCGTTTGGCTCGTTTTATTGATGCCAATGATGTTCATGTTGACCCGCATGTTCAGCTCGGTGCCAGTGTTCTTGTTGGAATTTAAAAAATCCATCAGCTTGGCATGGTCAGTGCCTTTCAGGCACTTGAGGGCTATCCGAACCGGGTTTTCTTCATCAGATTCATCGCGAATGTTATCAACGGACAGCAGCGCCTTGGTGTTGATCAACTCGCCGATGTTTTCCATGATCTTGGCCGGAGAGGATTTCAGCGGGACACCCGTGATCACCAGTGTGTCGCCTTCAGAATGCCATATCGACCGGGCCTTGAAGGAGCCGCGACCTGTTTCATAGAAGCTGTAGGTGTTTTCCGGCGTGGAGACGATATCGCAGGGGCAAGCAAGGTCGGGGCCTTGGATATGCTTCAGCACATCATTGAGCGTGGCGTCCTTGTTGTCGATGATCTCGAACAGGGCATTCACGACCTCTCGCATATTGTGAGAGGGGATGTCGGTTGCCAAGCCCACGGCAATGCCGCTTGCGCCATTCAACAGGATGTTCGGCAGGCGGGCAGGAAGGAAGTCGGGCTCCTTGAGCGTTGAGTCGAAGTTAGGGTTGTAGTCAACGACCCCTTCGTTCATCTCTTCGTCAAAGCTTGATGCGTATCGAGTCAGTCTGGACTCGGTGTAACGCATTGCAGCAAAGGACTTCGGGTCATCCTGACTACCCCAGTTCCCTTGACCATCCACCAGCGGATAGCGGGTATTGAACGACTGGGACATCAGCACCATGGCTTCATAGCAAGCGGAATCACCATGAGGGTGATATTTACCCAGCACGTCACCGACAGCGCGGGCCGACTTTTTGTATTTTGCGCCGCTGTGCAAGCCCAGTTCAGACATGGCATAGAGGATTCGGCGGTGTACTGGTTTCAGGCCATCCCTGATGTTTGGGAGGGCGCGATCCATGATGACGTATTCTGAATAGTCCATATACGCACTACGGGCGAAGTGGTGCGCTGGCTGATCGGTGATGTTCTCGAACTCAAGATTGGCGGATGAATTACCCATGAAAAACCCCAGATGCTTATTCGTCAGACTCTGTTAATTCGGCTGCGCCGTGTTCTTTATTAAAATCACTGAGAAGTTTTGCTGCCAAGTCCTTGGCGTTATTCTTGCACTCTTTGAAACTGTTTTTGTCGCTGGCAATGCCAGAGCATTTATTAAAAATAAATGTTGTCGCAATACCGATGGCGGAGGTGGCACGGAAGAAAGCCATTTCTTCATCAGTAGCGCCCTTGGCCTTCTTTTCTTCCATGGAGCGCTTGTGAAACTCCATGGCGCGAATGATATAGCTCTTATCTTCTTCGGTTGCCCCGTTATCAATGGAGAGAGCAAAAGAAGGGATAGATGTCAGTGCTATGGAAGTCGCCAAGAGTTGTGCGACGATTTTAATTTTCATGGCGTCGTTCCTGATAAGAAAATGATGTCTTGATCATACCATGAAGGTGTTAAAAGTCAATGTAACATTGCTTGCGCTTAATAAATGAAATACAATTGGTTTATTAAAAATTAAATAGCAAGTGAATTAAAAAAGAGAGGGGTTGTATGGCTGATGCTGTTGTGTTTCAAGACCTGTTTGGAATGGCTAAGGAAAAGTTCCATGATCCAAATCTGGAGCTTTTGTTTTCAACAGGGAATTTCAAAAATTACCGCGAACTTGCTATCGAAATTTGCAGTGGTGAAGTCGGCGCCGCCGATCTGGATGATGAAGAGCTACCCATCTTTATAGAAATCTGTGAGGCTAGCTATCGCAGTGGTCATCCGATCATCTCCAATGAGCGCTTCGACCGGGAGTTTCTGGAAGAGCTGCGTAGTCGGGATCCTGAGCACCCCCTGCTCCACAGCGTTGGTGAAGAGAACCTTTCAGAGTTTGAAGGTGAAGAGGTGCCCCACCCTACCCCTATGCTCTCAACAGAGAAGTGCTACACCAATGAAGAGATCAGCAAGTGGCTGACTCAAGTCCATGCCTCGGCCAAAAAACTTGGTCTCGATCCAGATGATGTCTATGTGACCATCACTCCTAAGCTCGATGGGGTCGCTGGCCGGAAGAATGCGGGTGTGCTGTGTACTCGCGGCGATCACTTCGTTGGTGTCAACATCACCCGGATCTTTGGTCGCGGTGTGCTTGACCTGTCCAAGCCGGAGTACGAGGTCAATGGGGGTGATGTGCTCGGTGAAATCGTGATGAACGAGCAGTATTTCAAAGACAACCTCTCTGGCTCCTTCAAGCACCCCCGTAACTTCGTCGTCGGCCTGATCAAAAGCGACACAATGAACGAGCAAGCCATCCAAGCTTGCGCCGACAAGGTTGTTGCCTTTGTCCCCTACAAGAGCCTGATGAGCGTCACGCTCAAGACGACGGAGCTGATTGACCGGCTCGGGGAGATCCGTGCCGACATGTACAAGTTCACCCCCTACCCCCTTGATGGCCTTGTTGTAGAGGTGGTGAACCAATTTATTAAAAGCGACATGGGAGCGGCGGAAGACCATTATCGCTGGATGCGGGCGCTCAAAGACGAAGGTGAGACCGCAATCGTCGAGTGCATCGGTGTCCTTCGCCAGACAGGCCGTACAGGCAGGGTAACACCGCTGGCGATGATCCCCCCGACAGAGCTGTCCGGTTGCGTCATCACCAAGCCTACCGCGCACAATGAGCGTAATGTGCTCGACAAACGGATTGGTGTTGGCGCACTGCTTAAGATCGTGAGAGCGGGCGAAGTCATCCCCAAAATTCTCGAAGTTGTCCAACCAGCTCCCTTTGTCGAAGAGGCCATGGCCTGCCCTTCCTGTGGTAGCGAACTTGTCTGGGATGGGGCTTACAAAGTCTGCGAGAACAAGTACCACTGCCCTGCTCAATCGGCGAATGCCATTGTCCACTTCATGAGGGGCTTTGGTAACGTGAAGGAGTTTGGCAACAAGTCTGTCGCTCGTATCGTGGAGGCTGGGTTCAATACCATCGATAAGGTATTCACCATGACTGAGGCCGATTATTTAAAAATCGGTTTTGGGCCGAAGGAGACGTCGAACTTCCTCGCGGAGATCAGCAAGGCTACGAGCAAGCCGCTGAAAGACACCTTCTTCTTGGCTTGCTTCGGCTTCCGTTATCTTGGCAAGGTCGAGGCCAAGAAAATCCTGAGCCGCTACACCCTTTCCGAGCTGGGCAACCTGACAGAGAGTGATCTTGCCAGCATCAAGGGGTTTGGTGACAAGAAGTGCCCGTCCATCATCAAAAGCCTGCATGATAACGCTGCCCTGATGCAAACCATGATGGGCATTGGCTTCAACATCATCCAGACCAAGGCCAGCTCTGACTCTGGTGAGAGCGAGGCCAGTAAGGAAGGTCTGAAGCTGAGTGGCATCAACATCGTTATTACCGGTGAAATGAAGACCGGTACTCGCGACCGGATGAAGGAGCTGGCTGAAGAGCACGGGGCCAACGTCCAGTCGGGGGTTTCCTCCAAGACCACCCTCCTGCTGGCCGGGGAAGCATCGGGCAAGTCGAAATTGGACAAGGCCAATTCGCTGGGGGTTCGGATCATCAGTGAGGATGAATTCCTCCAGATGATCGCGTGACTGCTCCCCGCCGGAGCTGCGGGGCTTCCCACTTCTTAGGCCGCTACTACAGAGCCGCCCCATCTACGGGGCGGCTTTTTTAAATATCAATCTGAACCGAAAACTACCATGACAGACACGTTCAGCGTGAAGAACGAAGACAGTTCGGAGGGTGGCCTGATGATCGGGCTGGGTTGAGACAGTTAACACAGATGTTAAATTAACATCTGTGTTAACTGCTTTGGCGGTACTGAGTGGTTAATTCCGGTAACAGTTACCGTAATTAGGAATGGTGGCGTGATTAGGATGATGGCAGCCCAGCTTCCAGAATTCGCCCAACGGCCATGAACATTTCCTTGCCATCGGGTTCCTGATAATTGAATTGATTGATGAATGCGGAGAATGTCAGGCAGAGTCCTTCCTCTTCAGACCATTCGAGCCACGCCATGGCAGTCTTGATGGCCTTTTGCCGGAAAGCCAAAGCTGCTTCAATTTCGCCGCGCTCTGCCCGTCTAGCCAGAATTAAATCACGCTCTTCTTGAGTTAGCTCCATACACCACCATTGTTAATATTTTAATATCAATACGACATTTTAATCAGTTAGCCAGTCTATGGCTGTCTCAATAGTCGCTTGCTCGTCAGTCGCCTCGATGGTCGCCTCGCCATATCCGCCAATGGTGAGGTCGAGAGCCATGAATGCAACCTTCTTCGCCTCTTCGACATTTGGCAGCACTACAGATCGACTCACCATGCCGTCCAGCACAACCTTGCAGCGCCCTTGGTAGCCATCGGGTACATTGCACGTCATGCCGGGTGTCACGTCATCGTAGTAGAGCATCCAGATCACTCCGCTGGCTTGTCATTGATTCGCCCGGCCCGGAAGCGTTCAACCTTGCAGCTCATGCTGTTCAGCAGCTCTGCTTTGTCGAGTTCTTTGAGGGTCGGGACTTCGATAATGCGGTCGGCAAGAAACTCAATGATGAGAGGGTTATGAGTGGCGATGATGGCGCTTATTTTTAATTCCCGCTTCAGCATCAACATCAGTTCACAGAAAGAAAGAATTGAGTCAATACTGAAAGATGTTTCTGGTTCGTCGAATGTGACCAGAGCATCTTGATTCTGCCTGTGTTTTAGGGTGTCGATGAATCGGCGCCACGCCTGACCATGAGACATGTCATTTAGGCGTATTTTTTCAGCGTCCTTTCTGGATAAGATAAAGGAGCCACGTTGGGCTCGAAAACTCTCTGACTCAGCGTAAAGTTGCGAGCTGAAATTGAAGCCATCGATGTCAATGTATTTGCCTAACAGCTTCTTGAGAGAATCCTGAGACGAAAAGGATTTTATGAGGGTTGTTTTCCCAGCTCCCTGATCACCATATAGAATGGTGAAGTCACCCTTTTTAAAAGAAACAGACTGCCCGGCGTTGAAGCAGAAATATTCCCTTAAAAACGTGACAGTAAAATCAGACATGGCGTACCCTTGTTTAAAAATAATTACAATTACCTATCTGCAACTGTGCCAAAAAACAATATAAAAAGCAAGTGACAATGATTTTCTAGCTCCTATTTTTTAATTTTAGAGTGCTGGTCGTAGACACTGCACCTGCGTAGATCGCGAGGCGGGGCTAGTCTTCACAAGGGGGAGATGCTGCAACACAATTGGAGCATGTTGATGTATAATGGCCGCAATTTGTAGAGACAGTGCAAGTCGTTGCCAAGTTGAGGTGGGCCATGAAAAAGGTATTTTTGCTTCAATTAAATAATAAAAACCTGCTCACTCTTGGTGCTGATAACGTACTCAGAGTGAACCAAGAGATCAGGAACGAGCCGATCAACACTCATCTGGTTGCCGACATCTTCTGCAACCCGGCTATCTTCACCCCGATCTGCCACTTCTCTTCTTCAAAAGACGAAAGTGACCACGAGATGGTCATTAATGCCTATCGTAACTGCGACACCTACGCCAACAACCTGTGCTACTTCCACAACAAGCTATTTGGCGATATGGATATCAATGTGACCAAGGAGTTTACCTACAAGCCCAACTGGTATCTTGGGTACGGGGATGTCTTCTTCGTCAACGACAGAATCTTTTTGATGTCAAAAAATCCGAACCACATGTTCGTCGAGATGAAGGGGATTTCAGAGCGATTTAAGAGCAACGTGCTCGAACACCATTTCCCTGATTATGAGGTTCCCTTCTTCATCGACCTGAAATCGTCCTCCTTCGAGAAAGCGGCCAAACACGCAAAAACGGTGATGCTTCAGGATGGCCTCTCCCCTGAAGAGGCCATTCCACTGATGGGGCGCCGGACGAAAATCGCCTACATGGTCGATGATATGATGAACACATTCTTGAGCAAAGATCTGGATTTTAAAAAAGCCTGTGAATGCCTCAGCAAGTACAGCGACCACGACAAAAAAGACGTGTTCGCATTCTTTGTCTATGGCAATCGGGGCGACCTCGCCTCCCCTGCTTCTCGCTTTATCTCCAAGATATCTCGCGTTGATGCCGTCGTAACGGAGTTGAACAAAGAGATCAGTCGAGGGATGGTTAATAACCAAACCCTTGAGGACAAAATTAATAAATTCGTAAACATGACCAAGAACGGCCTTATCGGAATAACAAAGGAAGAGGTTTTGGGTTCGTTCAAATATCGAGCTAAACGCAAGGAAGTTAAAATAGGCAGAGATCGTATTCTTGATATCGGTGCCGGGTACTAAAAATAATCGGTTGTCTTTCTTTTTTTTAAGCGATACCATATAAGTTCCAATGGTTCCGAGGTTTATCTGATGATTATGAATAAGGTGATTCTGGCAGCTCTGGCTACTCTCTCCATGGCTGGTTATGCACATGCTGCGATGCAGGACGAATACAAGAACTATCCGTCCGAAGAAGAAATTAAAAAGGTGGAATCCGAGCGACCGGACTTCACCCGAAAAATCTTCCAGAACGAAAAATTTATTAAAAAATTCCAGTCCGGGGAGATGAACGGCTGGGTTGTGCAGTTCGTGAACCCGAGCAATCAAACCGACTTCATGCTGACCTACACCACCAAGGACAACAAGAGCATGATCCTCGGCCATGTTTTCGATGAGAACGGCAACAACCTGACCTCCGAGGATAACAAGCAGATCCCGGTCATCAACTACGACGGCTTCAAAAAGGACATCGAGTCAGCGAAGGTGATCATCGATGGCAACGAGAAGAACAAGAAGGTGATCTACGCCTTCATCGACCCGGACTGCATCTACTGCCACCAACTGTGGGAAAACGCCCGACCCTATGTCGGCGAAACCACGATAAAGTGGATCCCGGTCTCCATCCTGTCTGAAGAGTCTCTTGGTAAGGCAGCCGCTATGCTGCAAGCCAAAGACCCCTCCAAGATGCTGGAAGAGCACGAAAAAGCCTTCAAGGAGACCAGAGGCATAGCTCCGTTGAGCAAAGATGCCATCACCATGAGCACCGCTGAGATCATCAGCAGCAATACTGCTCTGATGCAAAAGATGAAGATCACCGGTACTCCGGCCATCGTCTACTTTGACGACAAAGGCGGCGTGAACGTTTCCAGCGGCTCCCCCTCCCCTGATGTGCTGGCGAAGCTCATGAAGGGGTAAGTGCCATCCGGCATTTATTAACAAAAGAAAATTATTAACAAACCCCGCGCTGCGGGGTTTTTTCTTGCCCCCTATCACCCAGCTCTTGACTCGATAGGCACATGTGCCTATTCTGGCCTATATAGGCACATGTGCCTACTCAGGCGTAGATCGCTGCATCATTGTTTTATGCGAATGGAGAACGGTATGAGTGACGTGGTAAATGTCTACATGGGCAACGATATTCAGATTGGTAGCCTGTCCATCGAAAATCACAGCAAAATACTCGACAAGGCAAAAAAAAATATTCACTTGTACATCATGCAAGCGGCTAACTTTGTGACCGTGTTCGTTAATTGCTATGCTCACACTCTGAAACTTTTTGTTTTTGCCATGCTGCTCTTTAATGTACTTTATTATTTTAATGGCGATCCATTCATTCCTAGCGTGGTTGACTCAATAGAAAGGATTTTGACTGGAAGACCTGATGAAGCATCATATTTGATAGTAAAGGTTTTTTTATATTCCACACTGAAGATGTTTATTAAAATGCTTGCTGGTGGTGCATTGCTTTCTTTGTTTATGTCAACTATTACAACACTGCATATAGCGCTTGATTTTATATATGCTCAAAAACGTGGAAGCGAAAGAAAAGGTTATATTTTTGGGTGCAGGAACTACTTTATGGAGTTTGTTGACAATGAAATAAAGAAGCTGCTCCAAGAGCAATCGGAAGGTGTTGTTTGGGTTGTGCAAAGGGAAAATAAAACAGGTCAGATACCTGTGCAGATTTAAATACTCGGCCTTGAGAGTGAAGATATGACTAATCGCGAGAAGCTATTGGCGATTTTGAATGAGAACAAGATCACCCAAGCTAAGTGCGCTGAGATTATCTGCATGGTGACAGGAAGACCAAGCTCGACGAGGGCTGTTCGTAGCTGGGTAAATGACCCAGAAAAGCCTAGCGCAAGATCCTGTCCTGACTGGGTTATCACACTGCTGGATGACTATTTTAAGAACAGCCGCAGAGATGGCGGATGAAACAGCTCAATTATTTGTTAATAAAAAAGCCACTCGTGTTTCGAGTGGCTTTTTTAATACTGACATCTACTTGTTTCCAATTAGTGTGTATTCCCCTTTCCCCATTCGCATGAACAGAGGTTGATAGTTCAGGATCATCCTGAAGCTATAGGGTTTGACTCCCTTCTCTTCGCACAGCCGGAAGAATTTACTGTGGTTTAGCATTTCATGCTCGCGCATGATCTCGACCATCAGCAACTCCTGTTCGGACAGAATTTCGCTCAAATCCGGTTCTTCGTTGCAGACCAGATCCCCTCCGTCAAGAGAGAACTCACCTCGACCAGCCATCAGTTGTTCCACCACATTGGCCGGGAGTGGGAATTCCTGTTCACGCTGCTTCTTGTTCATTTCGTCGGTAAGCACTGCGACAGACAGGCGTTTGGCGACAGAAATTGCCTTACGGGCCTTGTTATAGAAGCGGTTCCGACCTGCATTGGTGAGCCAGAACCACTGCTCCCGGTCGTGAACACCAAGATCTTCAAACCCGTCTTTTGAGCGAAGGAGGTCACAGGTGAAGGTGAACATCGTCTCCCAGCTAAAGAACGGGTATTCTTGGAGTGCTTGACGGGCGACATACTCAAACGTAACGGCGCCATTATGGATAATGTTTTTGACCGCGATATTGATGACAACACGATGTAGACTGAAGAGATGGATTTTTGTCTTCCCATTCCGCTCATGCTTCACGCCAACTGGCGAATTTAAAAACTCGGAGACGACCGGCTTTTGGTAGCAGAACGGATCGATCAGGTTGTCATTCGCATCGAGAAGTTTTAGCGGGCGAAGCGCATCCAGAACCTCTTTTTTAGCCTCTTCATTTGTTGTGATTGCCACCATCTTTGGAACAATGAACTCCGTTGACTCCATCAGAACCCGCTCGAATGGAACGTCATCACAAACCAGCTTGATGTAGCTCATTACGCCGCTGAATTTAAAATCGCCGAGGATGAAGTTATCTTCCTTCAGTTTCTGTTCAAGGCGGGAAAAACTGATTGGTGCAGAAGAAGCCGCGAATTCTATGACGGAATTCATGAATGACTCGATCTCAGGCTTGCTGTACAGAAGCACCTGAAAATCAGTCACGGTCTGGTCTTTGATTTGGCGAACCCGCTCTTTGGAGATCTCGTAAACCTCACCAGCCTCCCCCATCGAGCATGTGCCTTGACCATCGAACCCCAGATAAGCAGACATGATCTGCGCGTTTCGCTCGCCGTCCACTTTCCCTGAATGAACCTCATGAATGAGCCCATTCAGACAGGTATCTAGGTAAAGCCCAGACTGGTTCATGGATTCTCTCCTATAAAAAGCACGTTCATGTTTTTATAAATATTAAAGTCGCGGATGTTACTCGATTTAAAAAATATTGTCAAGTTGTTCACGAGGCATTCTCTTGTGCCTTTTCGAGGCTGTCATAATACTCAAACATCCCCGGTAGCATTTCGTGTGGGATTTTTAAATTCATGAAAATGGATGATGAATGACCAGACTGGCGGCTGCCAATTTTCGAGAGATCTCCGAAGCCTCGTTGCATCATATCTTCTTCGGCAATTTTGAAGCCGTCATTGTGTCTGACCAAAATGCCGAGGCGATCCCTTATTTTCTGGTTCATCTTCCGCCTGACCATCATGACGAAAGTGCCATGGCCGCCTTCTGCGGTTATCTCCCCCTTGCGGTCAATTCGTCCCCGCAACTGGTGAAGAGTAGTTGCACCGTATCTATCAGCATCAATGACCGCTACCGCCATCATGCTTGGGATAGTGACACCGATCTCAATGACCGTTGATGCGATCATGATGTTGTAGCGCCCGGCCTTCATCTCGCTCAGGATCTGGTCTTTCTCTTTCTGGTTCATCTTCCCATGCAAGACGCAAACTTTACCGGGGAAGAACTTCTCCATTTTTTCGCCCGCCACGACAACTTCTCGGATCAGGTTGTCGTCCTCATCTTCTGGCTCTTCGTCGCCAGAGATCAGAACCTCCCCATCTTCCTCAGTGTCCTCTTCCTTCTTTTCGACGATAGGGTAAATAATGGCTACCTGTCGGTTCATGGCGACGATCTTCTTGATGAGCGAGAAAAGGTCGCGCTTATCCTTATCCTCCATGATGACCGTTTTGACGTCCTTATAGACAGGCTGCTCATCGATGATGGAGATGTCCAGCCCGCCGTTAAAGATAATTGCCATCGTGCGTGGAATCGCCGTGGCAGTCGCTTCAAGGGAGTGGGTGCAGGAGTTTTTTAAGATCTCTCGCTGCTCAACCCCCATGCGATGCTGTTCATCGACAATGAGATAATCCACTCGAAAATCCGTGTCTTTGAGAGCAAAAATAAGAGATGACGTCCCGATGAGGATCGGGTTGTTGTCACCGAGCGAAAACCCCTTTTTCTTCGAATCCCCCTTTTTTAATAAAAGGGTTGGGATCTCGGGGAAACACGCTTTCAGCTCTGCGCACACTTGGGCGGCCACCAGCACGTTAGGGATCATGATGGCGACCACACGGCCAAGTAGATGCGCTGCAACGGCAGTGATAATACAGGGGGTTGTTTTACCTACCCCTACGTCGCCGGACAGGATACGGCGCATTGGCTTGTTCTTGTTCAGGTCTTTGCAGATTTCCCAGATGGAGCGCATCTGGCTCTTTGTCGGGGTGAAAGGCAGCCGGGCCACCAGCTCTTCAATCAGTCCACGAGTGATGCCAAAGCGGCATGATTCATCAATGATACTCGTCCTATCTCGGGAGTTGCAGTAGATCTGATAGATGGCGATCTTGGTGAGTTCTTCTTTCGCTGCGTTGGCCTCTTCAATGCTGCTCGGGAAGTGGATTTTGTAGAGGCATTCATAAAGTGAGGCGGAACGCGCACCGACCATTTCAAGAATGGTTTTCTGGTTCTTGCGAATGGCGTACATGACCCGCATCATGGACTCTCTGACCACATCAGGGCTAGAGAATGCCATTTCAACTCGGGCCTTGATGGTATCGGACTTGATCTCCATGCGTTTTTTTTCTGGCTTAGCCCCTTCTTTCGGCTTGGTCTTGGTGATCCGCACCGCGCCTTTATACTCAGGGACAATCGCATTGATCTTATCGGACGGGACGAGCGAAACCAGCTTCAACTGCCGATAGTCGTTGTACAACTCAACGGTGGCGAAGCAGTGCAGTTCATCATTGACGACAAATGAAGAAAGCATGGTTGGAAGACTGAACTCCATGCTGAATTTTGTCTGCTTTTTGGGGGTGTTAGCAAAGCACGAGAGGTATGCAACGGAATAGCCATCAGTGACCTTGAAGCTTATTAACTTCAGGTTATTCTTTAATTCTTTCTCTGTCGGAGTAGAAAGCACTCTCAGTTTGAAATATTGAGCCCCACCCCCCAATTCGCATTTATTAATAATTGACGGGGAGCCAGTGTTGATGTAGCCAGTTGGCATATAAAGAATGAGATCAGACGGCCTCTCTATACCGATAGACTTTAGGCGGCTGACAATTTTTTTGTCATCTTCCCCTAGCGGAGGGAGTGATAATTCCATAAAAGGGCCTACTTACTTTTTTATATGCCGTAACAGTAAAACAATAAGATAACTCTCATTTAAAAGCAACTGCAAGAGGTGGGGTTTAATAATGTTGATGTGGTATTTTTATGGCCGGATTTTTTAATTCCCCCCGGATGAACATGCAAAGGATGATTCCGGGGGGGGTGTTAAGGAGTTGCTTCACACTCTTTTATTTTTTCAATAATGTTCACCATCGTCATGCTTTCCCATTTTTTTGGGGTTTGTGGTGAGTTTTTCTTCTTCACTTCATCGTCAGGTAGCGGGCAATACATCGGCACATGGGAGAAAATGACGACTTTACCGTCATTTATGTGCGGCACTACATAGTTATTCTTGCTGCAACCAAGCAGCCAGTTGGACGTCAGGTCGATACGAACAAGGTTAGGGCAAGTTGCACACGTTAATTTCATGAAGATCTCCTGTTGATGTAGGTTTTATATATTGGCGCCAAAAAAAAGGCAACTTTAATCAGTTGCCTTGAGTGAATTAGAATTAAATAATTCCGCTTAGGCCAGCTCACTCACTCTCGCGAGTTTTTAATTTCCTACTCAGGATTGGGGTTGCATCCCCTCTGAATTCGTTATATTCGCGGAGGATTTCTTTTGACTTCTGCAACACCTCACGGGCAATGTCACGAACGTGAGCAGCGGATGTCATGTCGATGGTTTCAGTTGTGGTGTTGGCCTTTGCCGGGGTCGCCATGGTGTAGGTGAACTCGCCGGATGACGCAACCTTGTAAGGGATCTTCGTGTTCTCGTGTAACACAAACGAGCGGAAGCCTGCGAGCTTCAAATCATCGATCAGGTTATCAGATGGAATGATGGACAAAGCCCCGTACTGGACGTTGTGGGAGTCCTCGCCATCACCCTTGGCAATGATGTAGGTCTTACAGTAGCCACCGCCATAGCGCTTGGCGATATTCAGCACCTTGTTCACCTGATCGTTGCTGATCGTCTCCTTCGGTATTTCGATGATGAAGTTCTTGGCGAACCGCTCACGCAACTCCGCTATCCCCTGAATGTCAGTGGGAGCTAGCTTAATGGAGATTTCTTCTTCCTCATCAGCTTCCCCTCCCCCTCTCTTTCGGTCTTCTTGGATCTTGCCGCTCACAACCAGAACGTTGCCGTTCTCGATCTTCGAAGCGTGGGCGTTGTAGTGGTTGCCGAACAGGGAAACCTTTATAGCCCCGGTGCCGTCATCCAAATTAAAAAATGCGTTCTTCTTGCTGCCCTTCGTCTTGACCACAAGACTGGTGACGGCGCCGACCAGCAAAACGGTTTTTTTCGTCTCGTTGTTGTAGCCGTGCTCGTCCAGATTCAGGCTGCTTATCTGACAAGTCGCAGTGTTGTTGATTTCGTTACGGTAGTCATCGAGAGGGTGGCCCGTCATGTAGACCCCCATCGTTTCCGCTTCAAAGCCCAGTCGGGTTCTCAGGTTCCATGGACGGATGTAGCCGCCCGGCGATGGAAGTGGAATGGAGTCGATGATCGCCGCAATGCTGTCAGCCCGGTCAGTGTTCTCTTGCTCGGGCTCACCGTCTACCTGATCTACGGCGTCGCCGAACAAGCTGAACTGATCCTCATTGACCACCTTCTTGCTCTTGGCTTTCGCCTTCCCTTTCCCCTTCGCCTTTGTCAGGTTGGCGATGATTGCATCCAGAGACATGCCATTTTTGGCGTCACTGATGATTTTCTGCACCTTCTTGCGGTACTCAAGACTTGGCTCGATGAGGGCCATCATTTCAGCCCGCTCCATGCCGAAGCAGTCGAGTGAACCGGACTTCACGAGAGCGGAAAGGGATGTCTTGTTGACCTTGCTGTTCGTTCTTTTAATAAAATCGAAGAAGTTCAGGAATGGCCCATTCTCTTCCCGCTCAGCCAGAATCACATCAAGGGCTGCATCCCCTACCCCTTTCACGGCCCCAAACCCGAACAGGATCTGGGTTTCGTTCTTGGCGGTGAACATCTTGATCGACTCATTGATGTTGAGCGGCAAGACCTCGACCCCGATAGACTTTACGTCGGCGCAGAACAGCGCGATCTTGTCCAAGTTATCCATTTCTGACGACATGGAAGCGGCCATGAAGTGCGCGGGGTAATGGGCTTTTAAGAATGCGGTCTGGTAGGAGATGAGCGCATAGGCCGCTGAGTGGGACTTGTTGAAGCCGTAGCCAGAGAAGTATTCCATCAGATCGAACACGTCTTCGGCGGTCTTCTTGTCAATCCCATTGTTCAGGCAGCCCTCAGTGAAGGTTGTGCGCTGTTTCGCCATCTCTTCAGGCATCTTCTTGCCCATGGCGCGACGGAGCAAGTCAGCGCCGCCAAGGGAGTATCCGGCCATCACCTGAGCAATCTGCATAACCTGCTCTTGGTAGACAATTACCCCATAAGTCGGCGCCAGAATCTGGCCCAAGGACGGGTGCAGGTATTCGATGGGCTCGATGCCGTGCTTCCGGTTGATGAAGATATCCACCATCCCAGATTGCAGGGGGCCAGGTCTGAAGAGTGCGACAAGTGCGATCAGGTCTTCAAAGCAGTCCGGCTTGAGCTTCTTCACCAGCGCCTTCATACCCGTGGATTCGAGCTGGAAAACAGCGGTGGTGTGATGCTTGTTGAAAACCCGCTGGTAAGTGAGATCATCATGCATGTCGATATCAGTGATATCGAGCAGTGGGCGACATTCAGCAGCCAATACCCGGTTGACCGACTTAACCGCCCAGTCGATGACGGTCAGGGTACGCAAGCCCAAGAAGTCGAATTTCACCAGCCCTGCGGCTTCAACGTCGTCCTTGTAATACTGGGAGGTGATACCAGCCACATTGGAGTCACGATAGACCGGGGAGAAGTCGGTGATCTTGGTTGGTGAGATCAGAACGCCACCGGCATGTTTGCCGACGCTTCGGTGTGTCCCTTCCAAAATCTTCGCCTTCTCAATGACCATCGCAACACTCAGATCTTCAGCCATGAGATCTTGAAGCTGAGGTGACTCGATGAGAGCTTCTTTCAGCGTGATGCCCGGTCTGCTTGGGATCAGGTTGGATATCTTCTCCCCCAAGGAGAATGGCAACCCCATGACTCGGTTGATGTCTTTGACTGAGCCCTTGGCTGCCATGGTTCCGAAGGTGGCAATTTGGGACACACTATCGTGGCCGTAAAACCCCGCCACGTACTTGATGACCAGATCCCGCTTGTCCATGCAGAAGTCGATATCAAAGTCGGGCATAGATACCCGCTCGGGGTTCAGGAATCGCTCGAAAAGAAGGTCGTAAGGTAGTGGATCGATATCAGTGATTTTGCAAGCGAAGGCCACCAGTGACCCGGCGCCAGACCCCCGCCCTGCCCCTACGGGTACATCGTTGCGCTTACTCCATCTGATGAAGTCGGCAACAATTAAAAAATACCCGGCAAAGCCCATGCTCTCGATAACGCCCAGCTCTCGCTCAAGGCGAGCCTTGTACTCAACGATCTTATCGCTGTGAAGGCCGGGGTCGTAGAATTTCAGGATCCGAGGGAACAGCTCTTCAAGGCCCTCACGCGCCATTTGCTTGAGCAGGTCGGCCTCGCTCTGGCCTTCTTCTGTCGGGAATCGGGGAAGGTAGTTCTTGCCCAGCTCAATGGCGACGTTGCACATCTCGGCAATCTTGACCGTGTTTTCGATGGCCTCGGGGATGTCGCTGAACAGTTCGACCATCTCTTCGGTCGATTTGAAGTATTGGTGTGGGGAGTAACTGGTCTTATGCCCTCTTGATGCCAAGGTCTGTTTTTCTGCGATACAGACGCGAATTTCATGGCTCTCAAAGTCAGTGCGGGCCGGGAAAACGTTGTTGTTGGTCGCAACAACTGGGATATCCAGCTCCAGCGCAACATCGATTGCTGGTTGCAGGTACAGATCATCCAGCTTCTTGCCTGTGCGGGAGATCTCGATGAAGAAATTGTCCCCAAACGCCGACTTCCAAGCAGCAGCAAGTTCATGAGCGACTTCGAATTTGGAGCTGATGATGGCCTGTCCGATGTCACCTTCAGTCCCCCCCGACAATGCGATGAGATTGCCGCTCCCGGCTACGGTCATCAGGTGCTCTCTCTGCACGTAGGCAGAGCTTTCTTTCTCGTAGTCGTGTGCGAGGTAGCCTTCACTGACCACCTCCATCAACTCGCGATAGCCGTCATTGTTCTTGGCTATCAGCACAAGAGTGCTTTCAAGGGGGTAGCGTTCATCTGGCTTGATGACGATCTCTGCGCCGATGAGTGGCTTTACCCCAGACCCTTTCGAGTATTTGAACAACTTGATCGCCGCAAACATGTTGCTGACATCGCTGATAGCAACAGCGGGCATCCCTGCTGTTTTGGCCGCCTCAATGAGCCCCTTGGGAGATTGAAGCCCACTTTTTATTGAGAATGTGGTACGGTTTCTCAAGTGAACGAATTGAGATGTCATAAGAACCTTTTTTAATTTGCAAGGTCAGGAATTAAAAAACCGATAGACTTTCTTTTTTAATAGATAGAAAGCTACTGAGGGAGTCAGTATACCACTCTTATCAGAGCAAGTGGTGCTAAATCTTGTTTTTCTGATTTCGTTCCGTTACCCTTTTCGCAGTTATATTTTAAATAAGCCATCACTGGATGAAAGCCATGTCTGAACCAGAATCAGATTACCCTGATGTTAGTGGTAAAAACGTCACGGATTCCGAGTTTAAAGTCTTGGTTGGACTGATTAGAAGCAAGGATCTGCTTGACAGTCACCTTGATACAATCAGGTCAAGTGAGTTTTCTGTGCCTATGCACAAGAAGATTTTCAGCGTTATTAAAAAATCATCTCAGAATGGACACTTATTAAATCGAAATATTCTCTTATCCCTCTTTATAGAAAAAGAGCTGTTTGATGACGACATTGATGCCGAATACGCCGTCAATAATATTTTTGACATGCCTTATGACATCAGTGAGTTCTCCAGCTTCCTGTACGTTTCTCGCATGGCCTACGTCAGAAGAACTCTTTCAGTCCTCGGTAAAGAGATGACAGGTGATGAGGTAGACTCAGATGCAATAGATCAGGTAATCAGTAATACAGCCAGTGCGCTAGCCGACCTTCAAATTATAAAAAACCAGAAGCAAAACACCGTCATTAACGGTCGTGATTTGATGCTGAGCTGTATGGGCAGCATTCAAACAAAAATGCAATCCTCTGATGGCAGTGACCTACTCGGTATGCCGACTGGCATCTATGAGCTAGACACGCAATATGGCGGCTTCAAAAAATCAGATCTCATCGTTATAGCCGCAAGACCCGCTATGGGTAAAACATCCCTTGCCATGGGCATGGTTGCCTACTGGATTTTGACTGGTAAGAAAGGCATTGTCTTCTCCCTTGAAATGCCAAAAGAACAGTTGATGTTCAGGCTGTTCTCGGTTATTTGCGAGATAGTCCTGAAGGATGTCATGACGGGATGTATGGATGATGCCGAACTCAGCAGGCTTGAGACATTGGCGACATGCGCTGCTCAAACACTGGAAGAAAACCTGATCGTTGATGACAAACCGTCAATCAAGCCAAGCTACATTCGCCGGGTTGCGGCGCAGCATTCTGTTGGCAAACCGATTGATTTTATCGTCGTTGACTACTTGCAGCTCATGAAGTCTGACACTGATTATGGTGGACTTAGAACTCAAGAGGTGTCGGAGTGCAGTATGATGTCGAAGGCTATCGCCAAAGAGCTTAATACTGTCGTTATCCAGTTGTCACAGCTCAACCGAGATCTTGAGAAGCGAGCCGACAAACGACCTTCCAACGCAGATTTGCGTGAAAGTGGCGCAATTGAACAGGATGCTGACGGTATTATTTTTATTTATCGAGATGTTGTCTACGATAGCGAAACACGAGACCCAAGAGAGGCAGAGCTTATCATCGGCAAGAACCGCTCTGGCCCTCTTGGTACTGCGGTAATTGATTTTGATGGGGTCTACACCAAGTTCTCTAGCAGGGCAAAACCTGTTGACTATATGTCATTGGTGAGGGAGTGCGGGGACAGAGTGAGCAAGTTTAATGATTTGAGGGTGGCATAAGATGAACCTGCGCGATTTTTTAAAAGATAAGTACCCTGAAGTCGATTTTTCTCAGGTTGTTTTTTTCGATACGGAAACCACGGGGTTTAAATTCGAGGAAGGCCACCGTATTGTCGAGTTTGGTGCAGTTGGAATAGATGAGAGGAACGAAGAAGACCGTCTTCATCTATATTTCAACCCTGATCGAGATATCGACATTGAAGTCACAAAGGTTCACGGTCTGACCTCTGAGAGACTGGAGGATGAGCCGGAGTTTTACCTCAAGGCTAAAGAGATCCTGACATTCCTGAAGGGGCGCCCTGTCATCGCCCATAATGCAAAATTTGATGAATCTTTTATCGATGGTGAGCTGATGATCGCCAGCCGTCGCCTTGAAGAGAAGTTGGGTGTCCTGAAAGACTACTGCACTGTCATTGATAGTGTGGAACTCGCAAAGCTGATATTCCCTACTCACCGGGTATCTCTTGACGCGCTCTGTAGTCGTCTGGCTGTTGACAAAAGCGAGCGTGACTACCATGGAGCATTACTGGACTCACGCTTACTGCGTGACGTGTTCAACAAGATGTTGGACATGGAGTTGAGCGATGTCTATGACGACAATAAGAAGCCGTACTATGACCAGATTGTTGTAACCCCTCTTGAACTCAAAAAACGCCCTCGTGTTGTCGGGTGCTAAATATTATCAGACGGGGGTAAACTGTAGCATTGTTAATGCTCACACATAAAAAGGCGGCCAGTGGCCGCCTTTTTATTATCAAAATCAGAACCCCACCTTGATCAATAGGGGTGACAACTTTGCTGCACATCCAGATGGTGCTTGGTGAACATGACGCGGCGAACTGAGGCGCTGCGAGCCCGAAATTGTTTTTGGATGCGTTAATGGGACTGTCTTTGCATCTTGTTACACTTGTGCTGATGGGAGTGGCTTAATCATTGGTGCAGTTTGCCCCGGTGCATAGGACGCTGACTTGGGTGGTGTGCTTTATCCACGTCCAGCCACCGCCGACCGTACCCCCTCACTCGCACTCGCATAGACAGTTTCTCTGTAGTGGTTTTCCGTTCCGGCAGAACATGGTGGCGCTTGTGGCATACAGTGATTGGTCTCTGGGTCTCTCCAGATATTTGCGACCACACATAATTATCGTTACTGTGACGATAATTATTTTTGAATCAGACATCACATCCATCACAAAAAAATCAACACTTTTAAAATGGTGTAAGTTATTATTAGCCTTCTATATACATGCATAAATTTTAACACCAACAAAAGAGGTAGCGCTATGAAAAACGAAAGCAAGGGAGCTATTCACTCACTCAAGTTATTCCTTTTCCCTGAAAGAAAAAGTGAGGATGGATGTCAGAATACGAGCGAGAGCGATAACCATCAGGGTATAGACAGTCTTTTTAATACAGAGATTAAGTCTTCGGGTGAGGTGGGCTCTCATTTTAGACAATTCCTTGAAGACACCCTTTATGATGTTTATACTCCAAAGAGTGCCCCTATCGAAACCTCTATCGAAACCTCTATCGAAACCTCTATCGAAACCTCTATCGAAACCTCTATCGAAACCTCTATCGAAACCTCTATCGAAACCTCTATCGAAACCCCTATCGAAACCCCTACAAATTCAACATATAATGCCAGTAATGTTGGACAGAGGCTTTTTAAGTTTTGGGAGGTAGAAGATCGTCGCAATGCTTCTTCCGCTCCATATTTTTATACCAGCAGAAATGTATCTAGAGATAGAAAGTCTGTGGATCGACTTAGCCAAAAAAACCCAAGATGTGTCTTGTCGCTGGAAATAGAACATCTCATTGATATACTCAAGGGATTGAATAGAGCTTCATATGATGTCCCGCAATCTTGTTTAAGTGAGCTAGCAAAGGGAATTGCGATGATTTCAAGTAAATTTGAGCTTTCAAATCTTAGCGAAGATTCTGGTCTTCAGAAGTTTGACGGATTTACTGCTGCGCTAATCACCATGGATCACATTGGGTTTAGTAGAGAAAACCACTCCCTAAGAAGCGCAAACGATAAAATGGTTGAAGAACTGAATGGCATTTCTGCCATTCATAATGTGAATAGAAAGAAGGCGCAGTTCTCAAGCTTCGCGTATGATGAGCTATACAAAATCCTTCATGAAAAAACAGAGCAGGTTATTCGGTTTATAAAAACAAGCCCTTTGTATGATATTCAGTACGAAGACCTAAACCTGAAATCAACAAAATACCTTATGGTCAAGTTTCCAAGTGTTAGAGAATTGGCCTTAGCTTCATACGATGATCTTAATGACACGTATGGTGTTGGTCAATCCACTATTATCAGCCTGCACAAGGCGTTTGAAGAATTAAATCTCCCCACTGTATTCGTGACGCATGGAAACCTTGCTATTAAAAAATTCTATGAATCAGAAATCAGCGATTCATTCTACAGGATTAACGAATTCAATGTGCCCTACTCCATTTGTGGAAAAAGAAATAGCACCTATGTTTCATCGCCTTACTTATATTATCTGAACTTTGAAAGAAAGGATCGCTGTGATGAAAATGGGACTAAGCTAGCTGAATGTAGTGAAATAAAAGGCTGGTGAACAAAACAGCCCGGTGGGCACTTTCTATTTAGCTCATCCGCACCCTTTTTCTTCTTTTTTATAAAAAGCCGCTCACGAAGAGCGGCTTTTGTTAATAAAACGAACCCGATTTTTCTAGGGTTTTTTGCCGATCAGGCTGGCGATGTTCAGCTTGTTGACCACTTCCAGATAGGCATTCGGGCCGCTCGGGTAGCCGACAAAGCTGTCCCCTGTTTCACTGGAGTAGATAGTCGGTGTATGAGCTACCCCCAGCTTGTAACCAAGATTCGCGTTCTCGGATGCTAGCTTGAAACACGCCTCATAGTTTTCGATCTGCGTGTCATAGCGACGGCCTTCGTACAGAGTGCTGAAGAGTTCAGCCCGGTTCGGGGAACAGAAGGCCACAGCCATCTGTTTAGCGATGCTGCTGTCGAGACCGAAGCGCGGCATTGCGATATAGCGAACCTTGATGCCAAGGTCGAGGAACTTCTGGAGATCCTTATGCAGCTTTTTGCAGGATGGGCACTCGGGATCCGAGAATACGTTGATGGTTGCCACCGTTTTGACATCTTTCGGCGGGTTGTACACCACGACGTACTCATCCTTCATCACCTTGCCAAAGAGCGCTTTTGCGCTGCTGCGCTCGGTGTTTTCGACGACCTTTTTCTCTTCGTCCTTTGTCAGTTCACGAAGCGGGATCAGGGTCTCCCCGTTTGCCAGCTTCTCAAGATCAGCCGGATTGTTGGGCTTAATGGGGGCGTCTTCCACTTGCCCGGTCGGCTCTGTAGAGGGCTCCACCTGTTCGGTCGGCTCTGTAGAGGGCTCCACCTGTTCGGTCGGCTCTGTGGAGGGCTCCACCTGTTCGGTCGGCTCTGTAGAGGGAGACTCAGCTTGGGAAGGCGTGGCAGAGGATATGGCAGCAACAGTTTCCCCGGCGCTTTGAGCAGAGGCTCCGACAATTGCCGCGCCCACCGGGACACCTGCGATGGCAGATGTGGAGGCAGCAGTAGCCTTAGCTGAGGATGCTATCGCGGCGTTGATGTATTTTTCAGCCCCATCACCCAGCAATGTGCTGGCGTCTATAACAGAAAATTCACCACCCTGTTTTTTGAAGCGGGCCATGATGTCGCTTGTCAGCCGAACCGGAGTGTTGCCCTCAACGAGCAGAGCATCACCGTTGATGACCGTGTTGAGCTGTTCATTCACGTAGTAAACCTTCGGCGGCTCACCAGCCACTACGGCGTAAAGACCCGCTGTATCGATGTGCTCGATGTAATCGAGAGGCTTCTTGCCGAAGAACTTGCGTGAAATGGTGATACCCATCTCTTCAATAGTGGATGCGGAGTGAGGTTCGCTCACCCCTCCTTGCTTGACGTTTTGGTTAAGGTTATAAACTGATGAACCCACCCAAAATAATGAAGCGCCTACCAGTGCTATCCCAACCCTATACAGGGCAGGTTTTAAATTACGCAAATTAAACGATGTAGATCCACCATCTTTAACATTGAAAGGGGTATCCCCTTCTTTAATTTTATCTTCACTCATCGCACAGGCACTCTTCGTTAGAAATTAAGCTGACTGTATCTAAAATGCGATAAAAAAACAAGGTTTGGTCGCAAAACAATACGTGAAACTTAATATTTGGATAAAATAATGGATGTGTATGGCCTTGTATGCAAAAGAGGGGGCGCCCCCTTCTTTTGTGAATAGAGATTTTTTATAATTTAATTAATTCAAGGTGCCGGGCCATCAACTGGACACTTCGGCTGCCTTTGAACTCATTGATGCTGAGAGAAAAAGCTAGATTTACGCGATCTCCTTCCACTACCTCTGGGCGCTTACCATCGCAATAATTAAAATAAATTGCCGCAACTTGATTGCCGTAAGTGCCAATTGGCGTCAACATCATCTTCAGGTGCTTTTCTTTCAGAAGCTTGTAGCTGCTGACTAAAAATTGACCGCTAAAGATTGGTTCTGGGAACATCTGCCCCCACGGGCCAGCATCAATGAGCATCTGGCAGGTATCTAGCGTCAGCAGATGTGGCTGAATTTCTCCGTCAGTGTCAATGGTCGCCTCAGCCTTATCGATCTTCGATGAGACGCACTCTTCGAAAATCCGCTTAAAGTCATCCAGTTGCGCTTTCTTGATAGTCAAACCGGCTGCCATGGCATGGCCGCCGAACTTCATAATGCAGTCGGTATGAAGCGAAACTTCACTCAGAATGTCTCGAAGATGGATTTCTGGGATGGAGCGACCGGATCCCTTTATCTCATCCTCATGTGTCTCGGTGTCGGTGAACACGATAGTAGGGCGGAAGTAGTCTTCCTTGAGTCGGCTTGCGACCAGACCAATCACACCTTCGTGAAATGAGTTGTTGTAGACGCAGACGGTCATTGCCGTGGCGTCGGCGGTGAAATCCATTTCCTTGAGCTGCTGATTTGCGGTTGCGATCATGTCGCTCTGGATCTCTTTGCGCTCTTTGTTGAGATCGTTAAGGAACAATGCCATATCAAGCGCTTTCTTTTCATCACGCTCCAGAAGGCAGGTAATGCCATAGGTCATGTCATCGAGACGCCCCACGGAATTTATCCGAGGGCCGATGGAAAAACCGAAGTCAGTGGCGGTGATCTTGCTCAAGTCCCCTCCCGCGACTTCAAAGAGGTGGCGGATGCCGGGCCGAACAAAGCCCTCGCGAATTCGCTTTAGACCTTGATAAACCAGTATCCGGTTGTTCTTATCCAGTGCCACAACATCGGCCACTGTCCCCAGTGCCAGAAGATCCATCAGCTCCCTGATATCCGGCTTTGTGATGCTCAGCTTCTCGAAAAGACCATTTTTTTCAAAATGCGCACGTACATAGAGCAGCAGATAAAACATCACGCCACACCCAGCAATGCATTTTGATGGGAACGGGCACCCTTGCTGGTTTGGATTGACGATGGCGTCAGCCTCTGGCAACTCTTCAGGTGCAAGGTGGTGATCGGTAATCAGTAACTTCACGTCCCCAGCTTTGCCTGTCCGGGCTGAGACCAGTTGCTTTACAGCAGCAGCACCTGCTACGGCAGAGATACCGTTATCAACAGTGATGATCAGGTCAGGACTTCGCAGCGCGGCTAACTCGACGATGAGCGGGGTCAGTCCGTACCCCAATTTCATCCGGTCAGGCACGAGGAAGCTGACATTCTTGGCACCAAGTGAAATCAGGCCCTCAACTCCGATTGCGGTAGCCGTAGCCCCGTCGCAATCATAGTCCCCGATGATCAGGATGTTGTGGTCATTGAAAATTGCATTTTCAATGAGGGCGCAGGCTTCTTCCATCCCCTTCATGACAGGAGGCAACATGCCACTCAGGTTGTAATTGATCTCATCAAAGGAAGTGATGCCTCGACCACGGTAAATGACGTCCAATAATGGGTTGTTGTGGAATGGAACCCCGATGGTTTCACGTTGCCTGAGTTTCATAACATGCCTTTGATAATAATTCTCGATAAACAAATTGTAATCGTACTAAAATATCAAGTCAAGTTTTGGCGGAATGTAAAAAGCGCCAGTAGGCGCCTTTGTTAATAAAAAACATGATGTTTTTTAATTTTTATCCCACGGGAGTCGGCTAAGTAGCTTCCCCCCAGAGATGTATTTTCTTCGAATTAAACGGCCAAACATTTCAGGGGTAAGATTGAACCACTCCAGTATCTTGAAGAACACCATCATGCTAATGATGATGCCGAGCATTTTGAAGCTCCAAGAGAGGATAAAGAACAGAAAGAGGAAAGCCATTCTTCCGTCAAAAATATAGAACTTGACAGGTAAGTTGGCGTTTCTAGAGTCGTTCTCGTACATTAGTCTTACCACCTATTGTTTTATAAGATTCTACGCTGATTTCACGTCAAGCTCAATCATGGCGTAGTTCTTCATCATTATATCTCTCGTCTGCATTGAAATCAGCCCAGATTCAAACTTCTCATCAATATCAACGGTCATTGGTCGTCCCTTTTTATTCAAGATATCGCCAATATCCCGCATAAGGTTAGTGGATGAGTAAAGCGCGTGTTTGCTCTCGTTGTCGATGGGAAGAATTTCTCGAATTGCGCAACGCTTTCCGTCCACCGTGGGGACAAGTTTTTGTGCGACGATGAGGTTGGTGTTTTCGATGATATCCATGGGGCCTGAGTTAGCTCTCTCCTTCGGCATCAGATCGAGCATACGCTTGATTGCAAGTACCGTGCTGTTTGTATGCAGAGTAGAAAAAAGAAGGTGGCCCGTATTTGCTGCTTCTAACCCGGCCAAAAGCGTAGGAGTGTCACGCATTTCTGTTACCTGAATCATGGTCGGGGCCATCCGAAGTGATTCGATAATGGCCTGCTGGAAATTAGGCAGCGAATCAGGGATAGAGACTGGAGTAACAATCGAGTTGCCACGCTCAAACCCTTGCATGAGGTATTCGATAGGTGAGCCTATGTCAATGAAATGATGATCGCTATCTTCCTTCTCAAGAAGGTATCTGATCACCGCAGCGAGACTGGTTGATTTACCTGTGCCGGTCGCTCCGCAGAAAATAATCATTCCCTTGTGATAAGATTCGCATATTTCTAGGATCAACTTTTCAATGCCAAGAGTCTCTGCTTTTGGGGGGGTAGCATTAATGGTTCGCGCAACCAAGTTGTAGGCAGACGAGCCATTTATTTTAATGGCGTTACAGCGAAGACGAATGTGTTCAGATTCGCGAGTTAACTGAAGAGAATAGGCGTAGTTCAGAGCCTTCCCTTCACCTAAGATCGACTCACTATTTTTAGCGAAGCGGCTGGTGTTGATGATAAACATCAAATCGTCACGGTTTAAATTCCGGCGAGTCACCCTAATCTTTTTACCGTGAAGGTTTATTCTAACTGGCTCGCCGCTCTGAATAAAAATATCCGACGCGCCCAGATTTGAACAGTGAAAGAAAAGGTACTCCACATTTTCAGCAAGAGCATATGAGGATGGTTCATTAGGGATTAGCTTATCTGTATGCATCATGTTTCCTAAATGAGAGTGGCAGCGAATCATTTTCATGATTGCTGCCACCATAATTCTTAACCTTGCGCTTGGTGCTTAGGACTGTGGGTCTTTCTCTTGCCATCGATCACCATGGAAGCATCTTCAGTGATAGTGTAGATGCTAGTGCGGATCTTCATGGTCTTGTCATCGCCATCAAGCTTGATATGCTGAATAGCAACTGTAGGCTCTCTCACCTTCCCTTCTTCAACCAATCGCATGTATCGTGCCATCCCGGTGAAATCGAGGCGGAGACGAGCTATCCGATCTCTAAATTCTATATCGCCTATCTCAAGGCCGCTCTTGAATCCTTCGTCAATCCACCCTTTCCACTTTTCTCGCTCATCACTGTTTTTTGGTAACAAATCTTTCGGGGGGGCTGTAGTTTCTGTCGCTTCATCCGTGAAGATGTACTGCCGCCAATCAGGTGGAGCGCTGCTGAGCTTGACGTTGGAGATGATCGTGAAGACCTGCCCAGACAGAACCATTTGGCGGCCATCTTCTTTTTGCGACATGGTGTCTTTGACTTCGCTGATTACCGGGGGGATCACATACTGCTCATTGGCTATTTTTCCGCCAGCCCGCATCAGTGAAGAGAAGTCAAATGCCGCATCATAGGATTCTGCCTCTTGCTCGATAAGCCCCTTCAGTATGCCGACTTGATAGGCATACCCCTCTTGGATACCGAGAGATGTTGCCGCCTCTTTCATGGCCCGCAAGCGGATGTCAGTGGCCTTGGCCTCTTCCAAGGATGAAACATCCCCCTCGCGTAAAGCTTCAAGACGCTCCTTGATTTTAGCACTCTCTTCGAGAGCTTCTTTGGTGCGCGGGTCTTCTGTGATGTTCTCGCGGATCTCTGCAAATGAATGAAAAGAGAGAAGCAGCAGAGACACAGCAAGCCCTAATTTATTAATTCTCATGCCAGCCTCCATTTAATTAATTCGGGTGACTGTCAGTGTCGGTATATTGAAGGACGACTTCCTTCGTTTTCGGAAGAACCTTGATCAGGGCGCCATCCCCCGATTGCATACCCAGCTCCTTGAGAGCTTCATTTAATGGCTTGTTTCGAAGGTTAAGAGTCACGAGCATTGGGGTTCGCGGCGGAAGTCCCTGCGGTGTGCGATAGGTGTACCCTGCAAGCTTGGAAACCAGTGAAACAGCTCGTTCAATGGTGCCATTAAACGGAGGAATGGTCACAATGCGCTCAAAACCCGGAGGTACGTTTGTCGCCTGCTCAAAACGCTGAACACGCTGTGATTGAGTCATGGTTTTCTGGGCTACCCCATCACGAGCCTTAGCCAAGAGTCGCAACTCATCACGAGCCTCAACTGCCGCAACTCTCATTTCCTCGATAGCGCCATCATTGAAGCGCTCTGGCTTTAAGTCCGTGGGCAAATCACCCTTGGATGCACAGCCTGCCAGCAGCAGCGCTGTTGCCACGATAGAGAGGGATAAGCCTGAACGGTTGAGCGACATAGAAGACTCCTGTAAATACAAAACAATCAAGGCAGAATGCTGTGTCCAAATAGCTCTGTCCAAGATGAAATACTTAGAATTATTTAAATCTGATGCATTATAAGGTGTTTGGGAATGAACATTCAAGACGTTTGGATTTGTTTATAAAAAAGGGGTGTGAAAAAGACCTTGATGAAAGGGGTTATGTTTTTTAATACCCACTTTTCACCAAGGTCTAGGAAGGTCAAGAAAATGTTTTTTAAAAATAAACTGGTTAGGCCGCCACAGACATTTTTAATAATGCCGGTTTGATCTTGTCGTTAAAAATGTTCTCGTAGATCTCAAGAGGCGCATCCTCATCACCAGTGAGAGTCGCCCCTGACGTGCGCACCATGTCATGCACAAGGCTCTTGCAGCCGTAAGGGATTACCTTGCTGAGAAGACTCACGGTCTTGGGGTAGTCATGGAGCTTGCTGAAGGTGTAGTCACGCATGACCATATCCTCTTTGGTCGTTGACCATGCCCAGACCAATATTGATGGCAACGGGAGGTAAATGAACTGCGCAAACTCCCCCTCGGTTGTTTTACACAGGAACAACATCGGGGCACCGTCTCTCGTTGGGCCGTTCAGCTTGCGTAGGTATTGAGCAGCATCCTGATTGAGGTTGAACTGCTTTATCTGCTTGTCGGCTGCGCCACGGCTCATCAATATTGTCGTGGTAGCCATCTCAAGCATGGCTGGATTAAAGTCTTCATCCCGCTGAGAAGAAAGGCAGATGACGATATTGTATTTTCGACCAACGCGCATGTCATTAAGAACCTGATCTGCAATAGCAGGGCTTCCCTTGGTGACGTGGAACTCATCATAAACAATTTTCTTAATTTCAGAGAATATCGAAGTTATTTTTTTTCTGTGATATTCAAGATAAAACTTGTTAGCTTCTTCATTTCTGTGCGCACCACGCTGCTGTTTCTGTTGAGAGACAATTTCAACGAGAGTGTCTGAGTCTTTATAGAAGTCTTTTGCCAACAGGTAGCGAGCCATCATATACATGATATTGGTCTGTTTGATCGCACTTTCGCTTACCCCCCCCGCGACCTCAGACAAATCTAGCGAGACTATTTTATCTTCGCTGGAAATATCAAAGTTTGTGATCCCACAGAGGTTCGGATAGAGAGACAATGCGGTTGAAAGGGAGCGTTTTACCTCTACGATCAGCGCCATACCCTCGGCATCAGAGTAAAGCTCGGTGATGTTTTCCCGGCCCAATGTTGCGGATGCGCGAGAAAGGTTCGGAACGGCATTTCTTTGTGCTCTAATCGCATTTTCTATGTCACCTGACAAGGCTAAAAAGTCCGTCACATCCCAAAAGGTAACTTTTTGAGAGGGAAGTTTGTGGGTGCTGTGTAACTGCGCAGCCTCAATGGCTTCATCCAGAACTAAATCCATTCCTTTTACATATTCAGAAGGATCGTTCACGCAGTCGTCATACATCTGATCTATCATCAGAGAGACTAATTCCAGAAGCCCCTTTCTAATAACCGTTGACCCAGCGTCATTGAGCAGAGTTACAAGGAAGTTTACTATAACCCCCCTGTCCATAACCACGGGCCTTCTGCACCCAAGCGGTGTATCGAATATATTTACCTGATAATCGCTTGTCATCTTCAGCTTATAGGTTTTGAAGTGCTTGCTGAATTGTTCAGGGAAAATTGATTTCAAGTAATCGATGTAAAGCTTACTCGATACGCCAATGTCGATAATTGCCAGTCTTGGCAGCTTTCCACTCGGTACGCTACTAAACAACGAAAGGTTTAGCGCGTTAAGCGTCAGAGACTTACCGGAGCCTGATTTCGCAGACACCAATTCGATCCAGCTTAGCTGCTTGTCAGATGCAGACGAATAGCTCCAAATTTTGTCATCTTCGGTTACACCCAAAAATGCACCATTATCCCAAACTGACGTGGGTCGAGTAATCGGAATACTGGAAAGAAAGTCGGTCAAATAGATGATCGAAGGTTTTGATACTTTTTTGCTGGTCACACACGGGATTGTTTCAAGAACACCGAGTGGAACATCACCGGACTCTTCTTTGATTTGAGCGCCCCATGACTCAACGGCGATGGAGATATTTGATGCATTAGTTTGAACGTCATCAACACTCTTTCCCCATGTGCAGAAGCTTATATTCGCCTTGACTAGGCTTGAACCATTACGCTGCTCTTCATCCTGCATTGTGTCGATGGAATCGATTATCGCCTCATTAATGCTGTTGGAGAAGGCCATGAAGGTGGCTGCTATCCGCTTGCTAGCCAATTTTTTGGAGAAGTTATTCGAGCCGGTTTCTATACAAAAGCTCATACGCCATGGTGTTGTGCTTGGGATGGTGTCAAACAGCTCGGAGAATGATTTGAATGGAGCCGGGGGCAGATCTACATACACGACAGAGTAGAATAAATTACCCATTCGAGTAATGCTGTTGATATCTTGATTGCCATCAGAGGTAAAATCTCTATTCATGATTTGCTCAGCCAATGGCGGGGGGGCCAAGTGGCTTGCATCCGAGTGATCCATCTTTTCCCTGATGGTGGGGTGATATTCATCCCCAATCAGAACTGGGTTCCAATTTCGAGAAGTCCTGTCAGGGTCAATCATACTTCTCATAACATAGATTGCTTTTCGAGCATTCATGATGCTAAGACGTACACCGCCGTTTTGGTTACTATCTCTGATTCTGGATGTCACCATGTTGATAAAGCTGGCATGGACACCAACTAAATCGGCCACGTAGCCAAGTATATTCTGACCGTAGGCGCTGTATTTCGGTGATAGCAAGCCATTCTGCTTGACGATATTATCTGTCTGTTTTTGACTGCGCTTTCTTGCTGCGTTTGACAACAAGGCAGAAGGGAGAGTTTCAAGCGAAAGATAACATGACTCATGGCAGCATCGATCAGTGAACAGCTTTCGCTGCTCAGTTATGAACTCGTCACTTGACAGCCCCATCACTTTGTTTTTGTTGATGAGAACTTCCATGGCATCATCGACATCTTTTCCTACCCGGTCTTTGTCGCGGGTGAAGTGGAAGGTGAGCCTATGCCCTGACTTTTTAAGCACACCACCAAGGTTCTCGTTGAGGAAATCGAGAGAATCAAGATAGGACTCATTGCCAACAATACTGGGAACACCATCGATCCGAATCAGTGAGACAAGCCCCCCATCCTTTCTGACGAGTGTTTTTTTGAATATCGTGTTCTTGCTCTTCGTGATCACCTTTTCAGAAATCGCACCGTCCAACTCACAGACGTCAAAAATAGAGCTAGAACCAGCGTTTGAAAACATCTGCTTAATGTCTTTTTTTGTGATCAGTGAACTTAGGATACTGTGGAAAATGGACATGCAACTTCTCTCTTACTGGATTTGACGCTAAATGACAGTTTACTGAAAATAGATGTGAAAGACAATGAACGACAAGCGATTTGATTTATTAAAAAAGGCAGCCCTTTGGCCGCCTTTTTTTAATAATAAACAGTTGTTTATAGATCGATGATTTGCTCATCGGAGTCGCTGGGCGGAAGTCCGTTTTCGTCTATCTGATCAGCCTCTTCGCTGATGTTATTGATCAGTTCGATGAACTTTTCACTTTGGAGAACGGGATCTTTCTCATCGTATAAGCGGTCGAAACGCATCAGGAAATCGGTATTAAGCATCCCGTTGCCTAACACGATCTTCGAAATCTTCAGCATAAAGTTGTTTTCAAGCGTTTCCTGAAGCGCTTTATCCATGTTCGCCGGAGTAATAAAAGTGTCGTCGTTGTTCGAGAACCTGATATCAGGCTTGCTCATCTTGATGTTTTGGGCCTCGGAATCGATATCGATCACCTTCCCCGCAATGGATGGCATTGGCGGCATCAATCCCAGCATCATTGCAAGTGCGCAAGCGTCCAGTACCTCATTATCTTTGAGGAACAGAATGATCTTGCCGGTGCTGTAGGAGCCGACAGCAAAGCCGAAGCGGTGAAACACCTCAGCCACAGAAAGGCAGGCCATTCGGTCATACGCCTTCATGTAAACGCCGAGCGCTGTTTTATTTTTGTTCATTGGGCCACTGAGCATCGAATAAACATTTTCCAAAAAGATGCCTTTGGAGATGAATGTGTCATCGATTTGTGCTTGCTGGTCAGAATCCTTTTGCGTCACCAGATTTAGGACTTCACTTGGCAAATTCCCCAGCGGGGCTCTGTAGCCGTTGAATACCGTTACCACTGAGTATCGAGCAATCTCGATCAGCTCGGGAAGGGATACCCAGTTTCTGGAGATGGGAGCCCCCTCTCCTGCCCCACAGGAGAACGTAGCGAACGAAGTATGGAAGCTCTCCGTGTGAGAGACTTCTATCTTAAAAAAGTAAGCAGCGTCATTTTTGGCGAGCATTTCTTTGAATTTTTTAATTCTATCATCGTGGTGTTCAACTTTCCGACCATTTTTTACGCCGATGGTCAGCTCGCCTGTCCTGAATTTCACCGGGGTGAATTGATCGGAAAACATGGGGTACTTCTTGGAGAAGATCCACTTAAAGTAAGCAATACGTGGGAAGGTGAAGTGGTATGGCTTGCTGTTAGTTGGTTTTGCCCCAAAGCGAGCTTGGTTAGTCTGGTAAGAGTTTTCGATGGCCTCTTGAATGTACTGATTATCAGTCTGCTGCTGAGACTTCACAGTATGGAGGTTTACCTTGGACTCTATATTATTGAGGTATTTGTAGAAACTGTTGCTTATTGTTATATCCATAAGATCTCTACCGATGTTTGCCACGCGATTATAAATCTCGGCAATCAGTTCGGCGTTGATCATGTTGTTTTCTGTGTCAGGTGTTCCAAGTTCCTTGACCAACTTATCGGGGTCAAGGCGCATGAACTGGCATTCCTTTATGTTTGGAAGATTGCCAAGGCTTTGCCTCCGATAATCGTTGAATCGAACATTGGTGGCCCAGTGTGTCTTTTGAGGGAGCGAGCTAATACCTTGTATCCTCTTTGCTGGCTCGCCAGCCAACGAACACCAAGCTTCCTTGTTTACATCAGTCGGGTTATCAAATAGACAGACACCCATGATTTTATTATCTACTAGCATGACGCTCGCCTCTAAAGAATTAATAAATCAAAAATCAACACTGCTGACTATGGCGTCCCATGTTGTCGTCGGGATTTTGTTGTACAGGTTTTCTTTCCAGTATTCTAACTGAGCAGTGAAAGCGCTTTTGTTGGGTAAGAACAAATAACCTTCCAGACGCTCGCCCCTCTGCTGGTATTGCTCATCAGTCATGTTGAGAAGATGGATAGACAAGGTTGCAGCATTGCTTGTCAAGTATTGGTCTGCCACCTTTTCCTGTTGCTTAAGGTATTCAAGGATCTTGTTGGCTTTTGCCTTCAATTCCTCATTGGCGCCGTCTTGGGCAATCCAGCAAGTGCGCACGATGATGTTGAGGTTAACCTGAGATACGCCCGCGAGGAAGATGATGCTGCCACGTTTCTTCAAGCCGGAATGTCCGATATGAAATGGTGCATGACATAGGCAGCAGACGGTGCGAAGGTTGCTCTTTTCATTGCATGAGTGATCATCATTAACATGATGGACTTCTTGGTATTTTTGCGATTTGATGCCGCAGTAGTAGCAGGTGTACTCGCTATCTTCTAGAACTGGAACTCGGGCAAGCTTGAACTCTTTATCATTGTGTTCTTTTTCTGGATCGTCACTGCGAAATGTTCCCCGCTTGACCGACAGGATTATAACCTTGTCGCTCTTTACTGAATTTTCTGCGATGGCCTGTTGTTCCATTTTTAAAAAGCCCAATAAATTAAAATAGGTAAAGTTTGATTATTATACACAAAAGGAAGTGAAATTTGTAAAAAAAGACAAGGGTCGTGATGAGAGAGTTTCTGGTAGCGGAGTTTTCATGTGGGATAAAAAAAGCGGCCAATAGGCCGCTTTTTTTAATTATGCATTTATCAGAGAGTCTTCTTTTGCAGGACTTGACTGCCGTTCTGGGTGCCGGTGGTTGCGTCTGCCGCCAAGTCTACAATGGCAGTGATGGAGAAGAAGCAACCAGCGACAACAAGTGCTGCGATCCCCTGACGGCCATGCTCACGACCCGGCTCTTTATAGTTCTTATAGAGAAGGCCCAAGCCCACCAGCACGAGAACTGTACCGATGAAGTAGCCGATCAGGATGCCGATATCCTTACCCATCTGAAGGCGATCACCGATCACGGTCTTGAATTCACTCACCGAAAACGCTTCAGCGGGGCTGATGCCAATGAGCATCATGGCTGCAAAGACGCTGAACATGGTCAGGTGTTTTTTGTTGAAGATGTTAAACATAACAAACCCTCTTTATCATTTAATTAATGGTTTAAACAAGATACCCAAGCATCTTACCACAGCATTTATTAAAAAAAATGGTTTTTTAAAAGGAAGCCATCAAAACCTAGAAATATTAAAAAGATAGCTTTGTTAATAAACGTGGCTACCAGTTGTGTTAAAACATGTGGTTATTGAAATAGACGTTGCTCTCGGTCACACGGGTGACTTGGCCGTACACCTTGACCCTTTCGCCACGCTTGAGCGTTATGAGCCCACCGCTTGGTGTCTCCACGGTCGCTTCGTAACCGCCAGCAGGATCCGGTGTCGCTGCCAGAACACGCCAACCACTGATTTTTTTAACGCCAACAGGCTTGCTGGCTTGACGTTCAGGCCGGGATACTGGGGAAACTGACTTCACCTTCATTGAGGCTTGCCCTGCCTGCCCTGCGGGGCCAATCCCCTTGGTTTTGTCGATGAAGTATTTGTCGCCAAGCAGGACGATGTTTTCCTGATTGAGCACCTTTGATACGGCAATACTTTGTCCTTGGTAATCGATACTGACGCCACTGGTCAACACTGTCATCCCGTTCTTTCCGTCGATAACAATGGCAACATCTTTGTTCTCAGTCCCCATGGCGTATTGATACCCCACGAGGCGTGAGCGTCCCTTGGCTGACTCAGGGACGTCAGTGCGTATGTTGCCCTCCCGCTCGAAGATCTCCTTTTTCTTCTGGGCAACCACTTCCTCTACCGCTGACAATGACGTTTTTACCGTTTCAAGGTAGGACTCTATATTTCCGAGTCTCTGCTCAAAATTAGCGAGCTTGGTATCAATAGCCCCAGAAGACATGCTCCCACCACGACGCGCCCCCCCTTGTTCATATTCTTGAAGACGACGACTCACGTCTTCAAGCTGGGTCTGCAATATTTTGTATTGAGACACAGTGACATAGTTCGCCGGATCGAAATTGGCTGGTGCAACCCCCCTTGGTAGAGCCATATTGGCAGACCCAGCGCCATCGTTGCCGCCTCCAATCTCATTAGCTACGCCCGCCAACTCATCATTATTGGTCGGGATTTGAGCTACCGGATCAGGGTGAACTGGGAATGGGTTATCTACGGGTGTCTGAGTACCATAGTCTTCAGGCAAGGCTGACTTAGAACTTGATGGGCTAAGTGCAACCATTAAGCCGAAGCCCACGACAAACAAAGCAGCACTAACACCCACGGCAATGAGAGACATCTTGAAGACGCCCATTGACGCCTTTTCTTTAGCAGGGGCTACCTTGCCTTTCTTTTTTGGCTTCCCCTTTCGAGCGATGTCATCCTCATCCTCATCCTCATCCATTTCGACTTCGACCTGTCTTTTTATACCTTCTGAAGGGAGGGCTTCTTTTTCGACATCATGTTGGACTGTCTCGCCGAAATCCGGCTCTGGAATCATGTCGCTATCAGTGCTCATTCAATATAGCCTCTTCAAAAAATATTGATAAATATTACAAACGTTTCTAGCGTGAGTTGTTAATAAATCTCTACATCATTCATAAACAAAATCTGGGCACCTGTTCCGGCATACGTGGTAACGGTGATGGGGCGATTTATGTTTTTGGTCAATTCATTGGCCCAAACAGACCCAACCTGTCCCAGCGCGTAGATGAATTGGTCTTTGCCTTTGTCAATGGGATTTTCCACGACGGTAACACCACCATCACTACCGACAACTTGAGTTGTGGTTTTCAACGTGCTTGCAAAACCCGAAACCATCGCAGCAAGCCCCACGGCTCCATAGCGCTCAAAGTAGTGGTTGTCTACGTCATCAGCCATGACGGGGCGACCACTTTCCAGATTCAACATCACAGCTTCCACTGCGTACTGCCGCCCGTTATAGCTCATCCGATCAAGCTTGATGTTGATCCCTTCTGATAGCTCATTGAGCGTGTAGGTGCCCGCGAGAATGGCGCCTTTAAGGGGGCCTTCGTAGATTTTTGCAATTGCAGGCCCCTTGTCATCGCTGACGAGCATAATCTCGGGCATACCGTAGAATCGGGTGCCAAGCGCCACTTTAAATAGCGGCAGGGACTCTTCGCCACTACCTGCGCTTGTTGATACAAGCTGGCCGTTCTGAATGATGTGATACTGGCTGTTTGCATCGTAATCCGAATATTTTTCGGGATCAGCGAACTCAACAATTTCCGGTATAGTCTTCGGAGCGCCACTTTTATCCAGTGCGCTTAAGGCTTTGCTGTAGGGGTTTTCCCCGCCTGTCGTTCCGATGGTTTGCAAAATATTGTTCAGACGCACCGATGAGTTTGCATCGATAGCCCGGTCTTCGGATACAGTGGGGGCTGCGGTCTTCTGTGGCTCTACAGCGGGGCTATCTTTTTGATTGGCTACCGTCTTGGCAGGAGCTTTCAGATCGGCTTTTTGCTCATCGATATGCTCGAAATTGGTGGTGACGGTATTGTCAGGCGTGATCAGACTATCCAAAAACGCATCACCTGTTTCAGTGGCGGCCTTTAGCTCTTCGTTGCGTTTTTGTGCCATGGTCTTACCGATAACAGACTCATTGGTTACAAGAGGTTTGTCTGTCGGCAAAGCCTTCGGGAGAGATTCAGAGTTTGGTGCTGGCAGAAACGAACTACTCTCTCCCGATAGACTCACTGAAGACGACGGCATATCTACACTCATGCCATAAATCACCGAACCAACCAGCATAACCCCTACCCCGCCGAGAACTATGCCGTTCTTTTTGGAGAAGAAGGGTTTCTTTTTCTTGCGATCAGACGGTGGCGTATCCTGCTCAAGCAGCTCGTCATCAAACTCACCGCCATTGCCGCTGTTCTTGTTTGCCATAAAAACCCCATAAAACAATATTAAATTTTAAAAAATCGACTGATAGTCACTCGGAGAAATCTTTGATTTTGGCGTAGGCTTTTTCGCCATCAACCGAGAATACAAGGTTTCTGGCTGTGCCGTGGAGCTTGTATACATACGTCCCGGTCGGAGATTTTCCCGAGTTGAGCCATGCAGGCCAGCGCAATGGATATTTCGATGACACGTAGATGTAGTCGTTGTAGGCGTAGGCGTGACCGCTCTTGACCCCTTCCAGTTTCATCAGTTTTGAGCCTGCAATCTTGCTGCCGTTGATCAATGTCAAAAGCTCTTCTGGCAGGGTTTCGATGACATTATCAGAGGCGATAGTCATGGGCTTGGCTTTCGGCCCAAGTTTTGCGAGTCGCAGGCTCTTGCGTGAGTCAATTGATCGCTGGTCTGACTGTAGATCCAAGACAATGGTCGTCGGCAAACCAACTAGGCCAATAATGCCGTTGCTCTGCACAAAATTCTGGCCCGCAATGATAGTAGCGACGTTCATCTCGCTGCCTGTTTTCTTGATGGTGAACATCTGGTCGTCGCCGGGGTAGGCGTACTCAATCGGCCAAGGAGCACCAGACGCATCAAAGAAGATGAGGCTTGACACCTTGCTGGGGGCCGTGCGGATGACGATTGGCTTTGGGGCGTCCACATCAAGATTTTCTGATGTAATAACCTGCTTTACGGTCACTATGGGGATGTTAGTGGCCCGCTCCATCTCATTCAGCTTAACCCGCTGCTGGATGACCTCTTCAGGAGTCAGGGGGAACTGCTTCGCCTTGGCCTCTTCTTTCAGATAGTGTTTGTCGATGTCGTCTTTGATTTTTTTAATTTCCAGAGCTTTAGCGCGATCCTCAAGAATTTTCAGATACTCGGGATCAAGCTCGACGACATCACTGCTGGTGACAATGGTTTCAGCGACGGATTTGTCCGATTTTGCCTCTGAGGCTTGAGCATTGGCCTGTGGCAAATAAAGCGCAGAGAAAATAGCAATTGACAAACTGAGTGGTTTTATTTGCCTAAACTTCATTTTTTAAAACCCCGTAAAAAATACTGCTTATATAATAACAATATCTATATTTGGAAATCAACAGCAGTATGACGGGGGTGAATTATAATAAATAAAACACCCCCCGCTTTTTGGAATTAATAATTACCGATTGTCGTTGACCCACTGGATGCTTTCGATTGCCATGCCTGCCGGGTTATCAGCCGTGTCAACCTGCACAACCCAGCAGCGAATTTTAATCGGCTGAGATGTGGGCGACCCTTTACTGTTGCGATAAGTCAGAACCCCTCGGGTGTGAACCTCCCAGATGTACTGACCATCCTTAACCCCGGTCTTCTGGATGTAGCCTGCTTCATCAATCGAGAGAGAGAGGAACAGTTCGTTCTGGACGACGGTCTTGAGGATCAAACTGGACTCAAGCCCCTTCTGCACTGAATCACGGCCTACCGGTGTGTAGTACAGTTTGTAAGCATCATCCAGACGCATTACGTAGTCGTTAAACGAGAACGTAAATGTGCGAACGAGAGATTTGACGGCATACTGGGCAACCCATTCCTGCTCAAAAGACGGTTGATCGAGAGCCCTTATCTCATAATACTCACCTGCCGGATTCTTCGTGAAATACTTAGGATCCTTATTCAGGGATGATTTATAGATAAAAAATGTGAAGAGCAAACACCCGATCACGAGCAACACACACAGGACGGAGATAAAAGAGTTGCGCATGGCAACAGTCTCAAGAGCGGTCATTCTGTCTAGGTTGCGCGAAACAAGTCTGAGCAAAACAGCATCTTCATGAGCTTCCAGCGCCTTCTCTCTGGCGTCATCAGGATTATTAGATTCCTTTATTTTTTCTTGACTATTACTACCAGACATGCAGCGACCCCCTATAAATAATTAAAAAACAGTTAATATTAAAACACAGGCTCTGATAATGGGCAATGTTTGTGGTGGTTTTAATAAATTACTTTCTGTTTCTTATTTTTCTGACTTTATTGACATCGCTGGTGATCGTCAGCTCATTCGGAACCGCTCCTTTCGCCCCGGTCGGCGCGATGCTAGCCATGAACTCCGAGTCAGCTTGATTGACGGTCTTACGACGAGAAACGGCTATGTAGGTGTTGATCCCCTCGTCATTGATGGGATCATAAAAAAACTCACGCATAGCTGGGGAGCTGCCATTGCCAAGCCAATATTTACCCAGATAGTCGGTAGCATCTTTTTTGGAAGCCCCGGTTACTCGGAAAGGAACGAGTTCAAAATACATACCTCTATCCAGATATTTCTGGATGAGCTTGAAGGTATCAGTGTTTTGACTGAAGTAACTATAAGCCTCATAGGCAGTTGAGACCTTGCCCTCCCCTTGCCAGCGACACTCGAAGTAATGCCCAAGCTTTGGTATCACCAGTCCATTCCCATCCATCACACGAAGATAGGCGCCGCCATAGCTGCCACTGGCCGTGTAATCGGTAAAGAACTTGTCAATGTAGTAGCACAGATCGTTAGGGCTAAAATTCACCCGGACAATGTTATCAGGGAAGAAAATTATGCTTCGGAAAGATGCAAAATTGTTCTCAATAGCCAGCCTGTCACAGTGCAATGAAATTTCAGCGATCTGAGAAAGCCGATACTCATCAGTTACCGCATTTTGGCCCTTCTCTGCACAATACAGCTCCCGTAGCTCTCGCGCTCTGCTCATGTGCTCACCCCAAGATGCATAGGCCGCCAGAGAGTTGGAGAATGCCCGGATTAACCCAACAGAGGGTAGTGCGTTGTTCGCATCTGCCAGAGCGCTAATCTCTGCGGTTAGTGCCTCGGTGTTTTCCCCGTTCCTCTCAGCCTGAGCTTTCTGGGACTTGAGCTGGATACGACGCATTTTGTTGCGCTGATAGGTGTCGATGTGGTTTGTTGCTTCACGGATATTGCTGACCTGATCCCTTGCTTCCCTCATCACAGCATTAGCGATGGTCTGCTTACTCGGCTTTGTCACCTTTACTTCCAAGCGACCGATACCGAAAAGAGGGCTTGCTGCCCGGCGAATCTGGACTTTTTTAAATTGAGCCATCTCTGGTCGTTTATCTACTCCATGATTCATCACCTTCATGTAACCGCAATCGATGAAGACTACATCGCTTAGCGTAAGACCATGCGTATCCATGAAACTCTGGTAGAGAGTTTTAATTAATTCTTGAGCTTTCAGCAGGTCATCACCAGACAACGGGTGAATCTTTGACAGCAAGATAACTGAGTACATCCGGTTTTTGGATGCGTCATTATCGAGGTCGGCAACACAGAAATAGTTCGGCTTCGTTATGTCACTGAAGCTTTGCACAGACGCAAGGACTCTTGTTGTCCCATTGCTTGGCTTCTGCCGGATCGAGTCTCCCAGCCTCACAGTCAACTCCCCCTCTGGTGACACTGAGGTTTGCTGAATCCGGTAGTCAAGTCGGGCAAGGACAATCCGGTTGTCTTGATCAACACCGTAGATGAAGGAGTTCTGGTCGGTAGGCTCGACGTAATTTTTATTTAATTCCCCGTCTTCCAGATACATGTCTTCTGGCAAGAGGTATGCCCGAGGATAAAAAATGATGTTGGTTCTTCCGACGATAGGGAATTTCATACAGCCTCCGATACAATTATTTTTATGGTATGAGAAAAAAAATATTAAGTCAACCGAAGGGATGGAGGTAAAAAAAATAGGGCCATAGGCCCCATTTTTTAATTTCAACTCTATTTATTAAAATTATAAAGATGAACGATTAGTCTATGTACTCATCTTCATCGTCGTCATTGAACAAATTGTCTGGCGTGAACGTCATGTTAGTGAGTTCACTCTCATCATAGCCATCTGCTGGCAAGGCCAGTAATTCATCAGCTTCGGAACCAGAATCAGCCTGTGCTGTTATGACGTGGCGTGGGACAAGTTGGTCTGCGTTATCCAGCAAATCGTCCAGTATTTCGCCTTCGGCAGGTGTCACGGCACCAAGCAGGGTAGATTCATCAGTGTGGGATTGCGTGTTAATACCTGCGATACGCTCTCGCCTTCCCTCTTCATCGTCAAAGTCGGCAATCAGGCCAGTCGGGGCGGCAGTGCTTCCCTGCCCTCCTTTTTTGCTGACTGTGCTAAGCAGGTTGGCAAGTTTGGCACTGACCGTTTTCGGTGACATTTTTTGTGGCACTGGAGGGGCTGCGTAAGACAGTCTCTCGTCGATCATGTTGATTGCTCGCTCAGCATCCTGCTTGGACTCTTCCTCGTTGCCGTAATGCTCGTATGCGGCATCCTCAAGGACTTTCCTGATATTCCCTTCTTCTCCATTGGCCTTGAGGTTTTCGTTTATCAGTGCCTCAAAGCCGAGCGAATACGCCTCAATCTTCTTGCGCATGTTCTCGGTATCGATGTCGCTTCCATAGAGGCCAAGCTGGTCTTCAACAACTGAGAACGATGATGGCTTTTGGGCCGCTGCTACTTGTTGCACAGGATCTACAGGATCTGCGCTTTGAGTCGCTTTCTCGGAATCCGCTGAGGGTGATCCGTAGATGATCGGGTCGCTGAAAATCGAATTTGTCGGATTAGGTGAGCTGGCCTGAACTTCAGGCACATCTACCTTCCGGCACAGGCCATGGATCCCTGAGTCAACGGAAGAGTACCCCAAATTCAAGGACTCGGTGATCATGTCAGAAATATTTTTAATTAATGCCCCGGTTTCGCTTACAGCGGCCTTGGGGGTCGCCGATACAGCGAAGGATTTCTTGTACAGGGAGCCTGAGATCTTGTTATCTGATTCCCTGTACTTGCGGAGTAACGTTGCTGAGGGTGGGCGAACCATCAGGAATCTGTTCAACTCGGCCTCATCCACTTCGTGTAAGCCACGCGCATTCTGTTTCTTTGCTTCTCTTTCTGTGAGCATGGCAAAGAGGTTTGCTCGCACCAAGGTGTCTTGGAATATGATGCTCCCTTGACCGGGAAGCTGCTTAGACAGGTCGCGGATGCTAAGTCTGGCGATCTCTTTAAATTGGACGCTACGCTGATCATAATAAGCAGATTGGCCTTCGCGACGCTCATATCCAGAGGTGTAAGGTGAGTATCCCATACCAACGCGCTTGGTGAAGATTTCCAGCGTTTCATTGGAATCTTCAATTTTCATGCATATTTTAATGTTGGTATTCGCGACCGTTGATGCGGCTTCTTCGGGGGAGCCTTTTTTAAAGCTTGGATAGTCCTGACCAGCAAAGACAATTCCGACGCCAAGTGACCTCGCCTGAGCCGCACAAACCGCGAATCCCTTCACCGAATAATAGCCATATTCGTCGAGAATAAGCATGAATGGGACGAGTGAGTTAGTGGGTTTAACGTCGATTACATCGCGTTTGCGACCTTCTACTTTATCACCAAGTGCGGGGCCTAATGCTGAACGAACACCAGACACCACTAATTTACCGAGGTTAGCCAATGCGTCAGGATCTCGTTCAAGTGACGGCAACATAACAAAAAGAATGCGGCGGTTAAACACCACATCTTTGAAATCAACCTCACCGATAGGTACGTTGAAAATATGGCTATATGTCTCACCCAAATCGCCCAAGCTTTCGGTAAGTTGCATAGTAAGGAAACCATGCTGCTTATAGCATTCAGGGGCAATCTCATCTTTCTTGGCTGACATTTCGGAATACCCCGGCAGGTCAAGCAAGTATTTCTTTAGAGGGCGAATTGCATAATCAGGTAGCTGGATATCATTCAAATCGATGGTGTTTTCACCGATGATGATCTCTGACTCTTGATTATAAATGCCATGAACGAGGCGCAATACGTTATCAAGAGGTAGTGCATCTCGAATACTGGTTACAGAAAGCTGGATGTAACCCAGATCACGAAGGCATGAAAGACAGCGCAATACCCCAGCAAGAAGGGATGATGCTCGACCCTTCCACATGTCGCCATCACCACCACTTTCCCGCATCAGGCCAACAACCATAGAACGGAGTTGTTCTGCTGTCCCTGTCGCAAAGGGGTTCATGGTATTGGTTAGGATTGGGGTTTTTCCTCGCACAGCCGCATTGTTATTTGACAGTATGGTTTCGCCACCAGTCAAATAGTTAATAATTAGGAGGTCATCCGCCCTATTAAGCCTTCGGCATATCGAGTAAACCCACCAGAATACAGAGTTGTCCGCCTTTCCATCTACATATATGGCCCCCGACCCAACGAGAAGCGCTTGATAAAGGAGCGCCAACAAGAATCGTGTTTTACCTGAACCTGTAGACCCCATGACGAGCATGTGCGTTCGAAGGTCTGAGTCAGTGAAAAAAAGCGCAGCGCCATTGTCACGGTCGTTCCCCAAATACAGCATCCCGTCGCCATAGGGGTTCTCCCCCTTTTTGACCTTCCGTTTAAATTCAAAAGCGGGAGTGCGGAATGGATATTTCACCACATGCGCCTTGCAATATAAAAAGGCAAGAACGCTGAGGATTAAGAACAAATCCCATAGCCAAAGCCCCACAAGCATCGTAAAGATGTTGAGAGCAAGAAGGGCTACGATGACCATAAAACCATTCTGAGCCACCATCTGTGGTAGCCGAACAGTCAGTGGCAACGATCTTGGGCGCTTGATGATGTTCGGGAGCAGGTCTTCATTCCCCCCCACACCGTAGTAACCACCGCCCGCATAATCTGACATAGGCAACTATTCCTTTTTTAACACAAGATGAACAAAAAATTATGATGCTCGCTGATATCCAGCGGATATCAGCGAGATATCAATAAGTGTTTTGATGACAAGCATATTTTCCACTTGCCCTACCTCATTAAGCATGATGCTTAGCCAAGTCCTCACGGACAGTAGAGAGATCCGCTCCGATGGTTTCTGCCAGCGCATCAATAGCTGCTGTAGTTTCACAGATAGGCAGGCGCTTCTTCAGTGATTTTTCTAGCTCATAATGGGCATGGCAACCTGATGATTCTGCCCATGCGACTTTACGTCCAAGCATGGAGAAGCAAATGAAGAGTGTGCGGTCGTATTTTTTAACAAAAGTGAAGCGACTGGAAGGGAGGTCGCCTGAGCGCTTACCCTCTTCAAGAAGTGCAATCAAACCGACGCGGGTGTGATGGTGCATTTCCATTATCTCGATGAACCGCTTTTTTGTATCTGGCAAGCTTGTTCTGGTTCGTGCGGATACGATGTTAGCAATGTAGTTGAAGCAGTATTTTTCGATGGTTTTCATTGAACTGTAACCAGAGAATGGTGCGCCTAGTTGGGCATCACAGACTTCTCTGGCTAATATGGTATCGAATACCCCGGTTTCGGGGTCGTAGATTTGTCTACCTTTGGGGAGCCCTTCCAAGAAGAGATGTGTTTCTGTAGCAAGTGACCATGGACTTGCCGGGTCAGCCATTAGATGATTAGTGCCATTGAACTTGTGAGACTCTTTTTCTGGGTGCTCATTGATTTTGTCGTCGTTTTTGTTGATGCCAATGATCTTGTCCCAGTCTTTGATCGTGGAGGATTTGCTGTAGGTGTACCAGCGTTCCAGAAGAGACTCCATGTCAAATTTCTGGGTGGCGGCAACGCTCATCTTCATGAGCTTGAGGGACAGAATGACCATCACAACAATGGAGACAAGAGCATAGGGCCATGAGTAATGGAACTCCACAGCCGACTTGACCTTCACTATTTCTCCACGGGGCAGGTCTTTCAGACTGTCTGAAAGTTTACCGTAGTCACCAAAGAACGGAACCCAGTCAGGGATCCAAGCAAAAATCATGTACTCGATGACACGGACATCTCGCCAAACGCCAAGGAAGAACAGCTCGATCTTGTCATAAAAGAAGAAGATTAAGCACAGCGCCATGAGGCTGATAAGAACTGTAGTCTCTACGCTACCAATACCGTTGCTACCGCCTGAACCGCCAGAGTATTCACTCATACATCACCAATTATTTATTAAAAACACAAATTACTTAAAGAGTAACAATAAAGACCACACAAAACAAGAAACGGTGTACGATGAGAATGTATGGTTAGTGCGGGAATTAAAAAATGTCGGATATTAATAAAAAACACGTCTTCATTGTTGATGGTCATAACGTCTTCCGTCGAGTCTTTGCAGCTCTGAAGCAGCATGGTGACGATGATTCATTGGAACGAGCTATCGCGGCGACCACTTCCACTGTGGATGCGATTATCAAAGACATAAAGCTTATAAAGCCTTCACATGTCATTGTCGCCTTCGAAGGAGAGAATGGATGGCGTGAGAGCTATTACCCGCAGTATAAAGTGGACAAGGAGACTGGTGTCCGCAGAAAAATGACTCAGGCAATGAAGATGTCAATTTTGGAAATAAAAAGGCATCTTGAAAACAAAAATATCATGTCAATATCCAAGGATGGTTTTGAGGCTGACGATCTTATTGGGTGCATTTCTACAAAGCTCTCAGCTATGAATATCACCCATACTATCGGCACCAATGACAAAGATATCTTCCAGTGCGTCAACCCTATCTGCACTTGCTACGACAGGAGTAAAAAGACGGTTGTGGACAGTCGGGCTGTGTACGAGCGATTCGGTGTCAGGCCAGAGCAGATGGTGGACTTCCTCTGCCTAGTGGGTGACAGCACGGATCAGATCACGGGTGTGCGAGGTATCGGCGAAAAGAAAGCAGCGGCACTTCTTGGTAAGTACGGTTCACTCCAGAGCATTTTCGATAATGCCGACGAAATCGGCGGTAAAATGGGGGAAGTCCTTGCTGATCCTGACACACAGAAACACACCCAGTTCATTCGCAGGATGATTGATATCAAGGTAGACATTCCTATCGGCTTGAACCTGAATGAAGCCCGGATTGACATGTCCACCCTTCAGCCGCTCACCAACGCAATGCCCCCTCAGCAGGTAGCGCGATACGAAAGCTCTATGGGTTACAATTAGGCACGGAAAATCTGATTTGTTAATAAAAAAGGGAGCCAAGGCTCCCTTTATACTTGTTGGTTTATGGCTGGCAATCGAACGACAGAGGCCATAATCTCCTGAGCCTTTCGCTTCTCCCCGGAAGATTTTTCTGTCCAAAAGCTGGAGACTATCTCACCTTCTACGTGGAGTAGATCGCCCTTTTTTACGTTTATAAAAAGGTACTCCGATACATCATTAAAGGCTACAACCTTATGGATTTCATTTTTAAAATCCAGCTCGTGAAGGTCGCCATGAGAAAATTTTTTGGGGATTGAGGTTTTTATTAACAAAGAGACGAATTTGCTTTCAAGGCTGATTACAGATGGAGGTGATACAACCTCACCTACTATAGTCGCCTTGTTAAGATTCTCATGTTTGGTGAGGATTGATACGCTATTTAGCCTGATATCTCTATGGATTCTTGGCTGCCCGTTGCAATTTCGCCACTTGTTTGTTCTTATTTCTCCCTTTAGGGAAACTGGCATTCCTTTTTTGATATTTTTGGCGACAAAGCTTGCACCTTTTCCAAAGGAGATTATCTTGTGATGCTCAGTTCTTGTGCGATCTATCCCTAGTTTTTCATCATGAAAAACGATCATTGTTTTTAAATAAAAGTAGCAAAGAGATAGTTCATTAGAACTACCTCTTGCTAGTATTTTAACAACATCACCTGCGACCACTCCTGCCAGCTCAACCAAGTTTGTGTTAATGGTTACGTTGTCATTCTCATGACGTGTAGCATTAACACAATCCGCATCTTCAAATTTAATGTCAATGCTACAGTCGCTAGGCATATCAACAACTCCCAAAATCACAAAGTCCTTAAGCATTTAATAATAAAAAGTTTGTCTTATTAAAAATCTCAAACGCTATTTGTTTTGGCGACCCATTTGTAGGAGCTTTAACGGATCAACATATTGCTTTTTGGTGGGGGGGTTATTAGCGTCAAGGCCACCTTCTTTATTATTCTCGTTCCCCCTCCCTGTCGCAGGCTCTTCAGGTGAAGATGGGCGCCCCAGTTCAACACTTGTGGTTGTGGGCACATCTGTCACCACAGCCCCTACAGGAGGTTCATGCGGATATTGAACTGAGGCTGCTTCAACCTCAATAGGAACTGATTGCAAATGAGCATTAGCTCCATCCTCCAACACCGCATGGGGGGTGGCTGCGACGACTTCATGATCGCTTGGTATAGCGGGCTCCACAATTACAGCCTGTGAAGGAACAAGCTGTGAGGGGGCAGCCTGCACAGGGAATGGTGTTTTTTCAGCCTTTGCAGGCGCAGGCTGTGCCAGTACCTCCGCCACTCTCGCCACATCTGGATTCTTAGCGGTTGGTGCCGGGGCTTGAGCCGGGGCTGAAGCTGGGGCTGGGGGGGCGGAGGGGGTCTTACCCCCTCTACGTTTGGTGCTACGCCCCTCCCCTTTTTCTTTTTGCAGTTGAGCAAACCCCATCTTGACGATGTTTCGGATAGCCTCAGCCTTCCTGAACTTATTGAGTCCAGAAAGATATTTGTCGATAGCCACCTCTTCATCATCATCCAAATAAAGCCGGAAGGAATGGGTGTTGTGAAACTCACTCATACATTCGCAGCCATGCTCAGGATGCCAAACTTGTACATCCCCATTGCATTGGTAAACAGGGGATCGTTGGTCAGTTTGCCATTTCGGGGATACAGTTCAGCGAGGAACTTCTGATAAAGGTCAACAGAGCCGCCGCCTGCAAATGCAATCCGGGCTAGATCAGATCCTTTCCCAAGGACACGGGTGATTTCTGTTGCAACCCGTTGAGAAAGTTCTTTATGAATTCTCTCAAGATCTTCGCTGATGTCGATAATATCGCCAAACTGCTCAATGGTATTGGTCTCGATGGCCCTGTCCAGATAAGGAATAGAGAATTCCTCGCCGCACATATCGAAAAGCACATCTTTAAGCTGGTCTCGAACCTCCAGCATACCAAGGTCAACCGTGGTTGAACGCTCGGCGTTGATGTTGTAATCCTTGATTACTGTGATGTCGATGGTTCGGCCACCGATATCAACAACTGCGATGTTTTTGTTTGTCAGTTCGTCGTCATAGCTGACCCCACCAACTTCATCCAGCGATGTTACAACATCGAGCCAAGAAGCGATGGCCTCGGCTAAGGTGTCATTGCCAGTAACTTTAAACCCAAGCTTGGTCAGATTTTCAAATTCGGAAATAAAGACATCATTTTGCGTCAGTGAAGCCTCCTTTTTCATCAGGAGGTCGGCGTTTACCTGACCGCTACGCCCCCGGTAGAACTGCTTGAGGGGAAGACCGGTAACGATATCCACGTCTCCCTTGGCCCCGGCTTCACGCAGGGCATGGTAAACAAGGACGCGATTGTAGTCGGAGAAACAGTAATCGTCGGTGGCAACATGCACCGAGTTCGTCAGTTCATTACCGATAGAAAAAACATGGCGCTCACCATTTCTTTCAATGGTGTACTCAAAGTTGCCTTTGACGGGGCCGCCACCGACGTTGATAAGGGGAAGAGAACCAACCTGAATCCGTGAGGGGATGCAGAGCTTCCTGCCGTTGCAAATCAGCTTAATGTTTCTGTTGCCGTCATCAACAGCATAAAGATTGCGCAAGCCTTCAAACATTGTGCCTCCCAGAGACGTATCGATATTGGTCGTAAAATTAAATAACTGTTTTGATCAGCTCCGAGTATTTTACAGGAGCTATAAAACCAAGTAAAGGAAGCCAGAATTACTTATTAATATTTCGCAAGTCCTGCCAGCTTGACTTTTTTTGTGAGTTATGGAACACTTTTTCGCAGCTATTTTTAATTCTAAGCGAGTCACAGCCTCTCGCCATTAATTTTGCCACTGATAGGAAAATGGTAATGAGCGGTTATTTTTTTGACCCCAAGGCATTCAATGAGAGGGTAAAGGGGTACAAAGAATTGTCCCCGAAAGAGAAGTGGGGCCTTTGGACGCTCATACACATGATGGCCGCCATTGACAGTTATCAGATTAACGACAACGACATACTTTTCATGAGCGAGACCGGGTTCACAAAGAAAGAATGGATCTCGGTTAAGCAAAAGCTCATGACGATTGACCAGCGACTACTGGCCTTAAACGATGGAGTCTGGGTTTCTCGTTGGCTGAAACAACAAAAGCAACCAGAAGCCCTCCCCTTGCCCGAACCTGAACATGAAGAAAAAATCGAAACAAGCAGCGTGGCAGTTGAAATTCAGCCATTTAACAGTAAAGTTACAGGCAATCTAGAAATTGAGCGCAGCATACTGGCTGATGAAAAGAGCAGAAGCGTTTTTGGCTCATCGACCGAGTACGCAAGAAAGGTGAATGACGAACTGTTGCGAATAGTGACAGGGAATAAATAAGGGCGCGTTTATGGACAAGGTTCAAGCCGTCGGGGTTTTCTCACAACTCAACATTGAGTTTGCTATCAAATACTCAGAGGCATGGGTCAAGAAGCTCAGAGACGATCCTGAGATGTCGATCAACTGGCTGCAAGCAATCATCAATGAAGAGATTGATGACAGGCTGGCTATGGTGGTAGTCAATCGAATCAAGATAAATCCGAAGTACATGGACTATCCGCCGAACCTTAACGCATTCCTCTTCGAATGCAATCAGGTAAAGTACGGTAACATCATTGACCATGACACGGCATACCAAAGCTTTTGCTCTGGCAAGAGGATTGAAGACTCGCAGTCTGCATTCATTACAAAGATGGCAGCCGATGCTGTCGGGGCTTTTCGTCTAAAGACCCAGCCTTATTTATTTAAATCGTTCTACACCCACTTCGACCAAATCAAGTCGAAATTGATCAGCGGGGAACTTGATGTGGAGTACAACGAGTTTCTAGCAAGCCGGGAAAAAACAGATGAAAAAAAGATCGTTCAACCCCATCGTGATGTGGTTGAACGATCTGAGGTAATGAATCGATTAGACAGGATTAGCAGCTTAATTAAAAAAGAAACCAAGCAGGAAGAATAGCCTCGGTTGACTTTGTTTTTTTATTCAAATACCATTTGTGTAGGATGCACAAATGGTATTTTTTCATGTTCGATTCCATGCTCAGCGTATTGAAACGTTTCTTTGGCTACGATAGTTTTCGAGTCGGTCAAAACGAGGTAGTTGAAAAAGTCGCTCAAGGTCGAGACCTTGTAGTGGTCATGCCAACTGGTGGTGGCAAGTCGCTGTGCTATCAAGTTCCTGCCCTGCATATGGATGGCATGTGCATTGTCATCTCCCCTCTTATCTCCCTGATGAAAGATCAGGTCGATGCTCTTCAAAAAAAGTCGATAAGCGCCTATTTTATTAATTCCTCTATCTCTCGTGAAGAAGTAGATAGCATCATGGCCCTCGTGATGTCGAACAAGGTCAAGCTGCTCTACATGTCCCCGGAAAAGCTTGAGTCGGATGAATTTAAAAATATCCTGTCACGAGTCAAGCTGTCCTTCATCGCTGTTGATGAAACCCACTGTGTGTCTCAATGGGGTAATGATTTCCGCCCGGCATACAAGCGTCTAGGGGAAAATATTGACTACATCTCAGCACGAGTGGGGTATCGGATCCCTCGCCTCGCACTCACAGCGACAGCCACTGAGGATGCCATTGCTGAGGTCAAAGACTTCCTCTCTATGTCTGAGCCTGAGACCATCGTTAAAGGTTTCATGCGAACGAATCTCGCCTTGAGAGTTATCTCCACAGAGGATAAAAAAGACGCCCTTCTGAAGCTCATTACACCAGAAGACAAAGGGGTCATCGTCTATTCATCAACGGCAAAGAACGTAAAAGCCTATGCTGAGATGTTTGAGGACATGGGGTACAGCACAGCCGCGTATCACGGGAAAATGGAGTCTGCCGAACGCTCCGAGGTACAGGATAAATTTTTAAAAGACGAGATCAGAGTCATCTTTGCAACCAATGCCTTCGGTATGGGGGTAGATAAACCCAATGTTAAAAAAGTCATCCATACCGACCTGCCAATCAACATCGAAAACTACTATCAGGAGGCCGGACGCGCTGGTCGTGATGGATCTGAATCCGAGTGTTATCTGATCCACTCCCGTGGTGATCGCCGTTCCATCGAGTTCCTTATCGAGAAAAGTTTGCCGTCAAGAAAGGCTATATCCGGCCTTGCGGAACTGATCCGCAACTGGTCGATGGACACCTTCGATATCGAGCCCTATCAGTTGATGGTTATTCTGAGGCACACCAAATCCTACATGCTGGATGCCTGCTACCAGATCTTGAGCGAATGCGGTCTCATTAAAATCAACAAGGTTTTGGGTGAGAATGGTGGGTTTGAGACGGTCTATGAGATCGCCAACCGGAATGCATCTCCTGACTATGAAATGATCCATCTTCTGCGCTCGATGCGCTTTCGCAAGCTGGACTGGATGGAGCGGTTTGCCAAGACCGATAAGTGTCGCATGGCTTTCATCCTGAAGTATTTCGGTGAGCACACAACAACTGACTGCGGGAAGTGCGACAACTGCATTCAGAAAAAAGCGGCTATGGACAAGCTGGATGACGTGACTGACAAGATCATCCCTATCCTGCGCATTGCCAACAAGCGCTTCAAAATGTCCCAAGATGTAATTTTTGACGTGGCTAAAGGAATTAGTAGCGAATACTCAATCCTGATGAAGCTGCACAATGACAGTGACTTTGGCTGCCTTGCTGACCACTCCGGGGAAGACGTAAAAAGCTTGCTTGATGCTTTGATTGAGCGCCAATTGTTAATAAATAACGGACTAAAGGTGGGAGGCTACTACCCTTCTCGTCGTGGTCTGAAAGTGCTAGATGGCACTGACCGATTTTATATTAACAAAGGCGTATTGAAGCTAAATGGTGATCAGATGGGTCACTCCGGTGGCCTGAGTGACATCGAGTTTATCAATCAGCTTGAGATAGCCAAAAAGGCAATCTCCAAGGAATTCAGTATGCCTGCATTCATGGTCTTCACGAGCCAACAAGCACAGGATCTGGTCAAGGTGAAGCCTAAAACCACCACTGAGTTAGCGGAGTGTGGGATACTCGACAAGAGGCGCTGTGACCTCTTTGGTGACAGGATTGTATCAGTATTTATGTAGGAGTGGGTCATGGTACTAATCGAGGCGGCCAGTTCTGAAGCGCAGGAACTTATCCCCCCTAGCCTCTTTACAGAATACCCCGACATCTCCAGTTTTTTCCGCTCCCTCAACATCGCCCCATATGATCCGACCCCGCGAGTGTATGCCGGGGTCGGATCCCGTGATACCCCCATCTATGCACTTGCAGTGATGCTCTATCTGTCACGACACCTCAGCGGTAGCTATATCGTCAGGAGTGGCGGTGCAGAAGGTGCCGACATGGCTTTTGAGCTAGCCAGCAACAACCGGTGCGAAATCTTCCTGCCATGGCGTGGATTCCGGTCATCGACTCGGGATTTTATTAATATCAGCGACAAAGTTCAGCGGGTGTCTGAATTAATAATTGATGGCAAATTTATTAAAAACATCCCTCCGATTCACAACACTGAAGTTTTGCGGCGATCAAAGAATGAGTCCAATTTGAAACTTCATCGTCGTAACTGCAATCAGATCCTTGGTTGTGGCCTCAACAACCCCGTCAGTTTCATGGTTTGCTGGACAGATGATAAAGCAATAACCGCGAGAATGACTACAAAGGATACGGGGGGAACTGCAACTGCAATCAAGCTTGCCAGTCACCTTTCCATTGAGGTTTTTAATTTATCTAGAGATCAGCATTTATTAAGAGTCATGGGTATGTTAAGAAAGCACGACCCCAACATTGACGACAAAATAATAAGAACGATCCGGCACATGAAAAATAATCCCTCCCCATGGCATGAGCGCTCAACCAAGAGAGAGAATATCTCTTTTGACTCAGAAAAGATTTTTAATAATAAAATCTCATCACGCTCTATATCTATGGATATGTGACCTATAACGTTTATTAAAATGTGAAACAAAAAATCTGGCAAAAACACAAAGCCTCGGTTGATTATATTTTTTTGTTTAGATACACTGAATTGGTTGGATTTAACAAGTGAGGTTTTGGTGATGGATGATAATAAACAGAAGGCGCTCGCTGCCGCCTTAAGCCAGATTGAAAAGCAGTTTGGCAAAGGCAGTATCATGAAGTTGAAGTCTGATTCTATTTCAGGCGTGGAAGCTATCTCTACTGGCTCGATGTCTCTCGATATCGCGCTTGGCGTTGGCGGCCTTCCGGCAGGTCGGATTGTTGAGATCTACGGCCCGGAGTCATCCGGTAAAACGACCCTGACCTTGCAGGTCATCGCCGAGGCCCAAAAACTTGGCAAGACCTGCGCATTTATCGATGCAGAACATGCACTGGATCCGATTTATGCAGAAAAGCTGGGCGTTCAGGTCAACGATCTGCTTATTTCCCAGCCGGATAACGGAGAGCAGGCTCTCGAAATCTGCGATATGTTGGTTCGTTCTGGCGCTGTCGATGTGGTAATCGTGGACTCTGTTGCCGCCCTTACCCCCAAGGCTGAAATTGAAGGCGAGATGGGTAACTCCCATGTTGGGCTTCAAGCACGGCTCATGTCGCAAGCGCTGCGAAAGTTGACCGCCAACATCAAAAACCACAACTGCCTGTGCGTCTTCATCAACCAAATCCGAATGAAGATCGGGGTTATGTTCGGCAGCCCGGAAACCACCACTGGCGGCAATGCGCTCAAGTTCTATGCAAGCGTCCGTCTCGACATCCGCCGTATCGGAGCCGTCAAAGATGGCGATGAAGCTGTCGGCAGTGAAACTCGGGTGAAAGTGGTCAAGAACAAGGTTGCCCCCCCTTTCAAGGAGGCTCACTTCAAGATCATGTTTGGTCAAGGTATTGACCGTTTTGCCGAACTGGTAGATCTCGGTGTGGCTCATGGTTTCATCGACAAAGCCGGTGCGTGGTACAGCTACAACGGTGAAAAAATCGGTCAAGGAGCGGCAAACTCCGCCAATCTCCTGAAGGAAAACCCCGACCTGTTCCGTGAGATCGAAACCAAGATCCGTGACAAGTTCCTGTCAAAAGGTGAGGTTGAAGCCAATATCAATTCGTCAAGCAAATCACTGGATGATGAGACTGAGTTAGAACTGTTTCCAGAAGCCAGTTAATCTGCGCGATGACAAAAAAGGCCGCTATCAAAGCGGCCTTTTTTATTGGATTTCTTAATAAAAATGACTCATCTGTAGTTGATCAACCCACTCAAGTCCTGAGAAGAGGATGATGTGAAGTTGCTCGGTGAGCGCGTCATCTTCACTGACCCGTTGGTATATGACTGCTGCTGATCACCTTGTTGTGATTGTGCAGGAGCTGAACCGGTGATGCTAGATGGTCTTGCTGCTTGTTGGCTACCCGTGTTGTTCGTCGGCGTCGTATCAAGACTAGAAGTGTTGCCTCTGTTGGCCTTCTTAGTGACCCATACGCCGTTGTAAATTTCTACGGTCGAGTCATCGATCTTGCCGTCTTTTGTTACGCGCTTCCAGACGCCGGAACTCACCTCCACAATCCTCATAGCTGGGTCATATTTCTGACCATCAGATCCGCTGATTAGCCCCTGCACTCCATCGAAGGCTGTTTGAGCAAAAACGTGACACGGTAGCAGTATTGCCGCCAAAAGAATGGTTTTTTTCATGATACGACTCATATCCATGCTCCTTAAAAGTCAAATTCGCTATCGCTTGATGTGCGACGTTCCATATCAATTTCAATGCCGCTCTTGGCCTCATTGCTGCTAGCAAGATCTAGTGTTTCGCTGCTAATTCCTATGGCCTTAAGTGATTCGGAAACCTTGTTGTAAACGTCCAATTTTTCATCAGCCAGAATATCGCTTATTACCTTCGCAACACTGGCATCAAGTAGCTTCGGCACACTGCTTTCCGCGAAGGATATTGAGTTGAATAGGGATGGTCTGCTGTTGAAGTCTTCGCCGAAATGTTTTTTTAATTTTAAGCAGTGGTGAATGTATGTGCTTGGCTTGCCTATTTTGCTGTCTGTCAGAAGGCTGAGAAGAATCCTTTCTCTTGGGAGACTTTTCACCTCAATTTCAGGTGCATTTGAATAGTATGTCTTTGCGTTTTGTTGTGACATGATCTTAAGGTCGCGACCGCCATCAGAGACGATGACATCAAGAGAAACCCCGGTGTCCTTTGTCAAAAAACTTCTCTTCCAGACTGGTTGACATTCAGCGCGAGCAAGTAGGTCTGATAATGCGTCATCAATATTGCCGATTAACATCTCGTCTACTCGACTGTTGTAGATGCAGTCGAGAACGGAGTTTTTTGCTGACTCGTACAACTCGGTGTTGATCTTGTCAGAGAGATCAGAATTCACATCATAGGTCGTCATTATTCTACTTGTCTTCGGGGTGATAGCCGGGTGAGTGTGTTGATGATGACTCACCTCCCCTTCAGTTGGGTAGAACCACTTGTTTGCCAGATCCTCCATCTTTATTAAAAAATCATTTTTTTGGCAGATGGCGGCGACCTCACTTGAATCATCAAGAGATAATCTGTTCGAGTCTGTCCGAATGTAGCTGCAATCCCCATTTTCATAATTTCTCTGCAATGAGGCCATTATTTTTTTAATATCCTCATCATAGATCCCTGCCACCCTAAGTAAGATGTCCGATGTGCTGCATGGCTTGCTTACTGGAACGGCAGTGCGTTCATATGTGGTTTCTTTAAAATTGAAATTATTTTTAGTTAGGTTTCCCAACTTCTTTTCTATTATGGAAGATAGGTGGGCTAGGCTTTTTTTGACGCTTACCTTAAGCTCATATGGAATAGGATCTCGTCCTGAGAAAACTCTGTGAGTTATCGTTTTGACAATCGGGTCTGATTTGGCGGCAATATTTAAAAGCGGGGTGGCTACACGACCAAAAGAAATTGATTTCTTTCTGTTATTGTGGTCGCCATAGTAGCCAATTATTCGATCTGAAATTCGTCTTGCATCGGCTTCATTAATAAGTTTCTGATTTAATGTTGTCTCCCTTTTTTTAAGAGATTCCTTCAGGGAAGATAGATTTAGATCATTCATCCTAATTCTAATAAAGTCTTTCGCGCCGGTAATTTCAATAAAGTCACGGGCAATAGACTCTCCGACCACATCATTGTCAGTTGCTATATAAACTTGATCATAGTCATTCAGGTCGAGCGCTTTGATTTTATTGTAGATGTCATCCCTCACGGGCACTCGATTTTCGAATTTCATTAACCTTGAATCAATAGCAAACTCATGACTAGGTAAGTCAAGAATATTGCCCAATGTCGCGAAAACAAATGAGGGGATGTTTACTTGGGAAAAAAGACTGAGAACTCTGTCTTTTTTCCCGAACGCCTCAATGATGACCAGTGATGGTTTTGTCATTTGCTAGTGATGGTGTATGGCGGGTTGTAGATAGGGAACCCGTTTGCGTACTGAAACGTTGGTTCTTTGGTGGCGTTGTTGATTGAGTTATTGACTGTAGAGCCGGAGGAGCCGGAGGAACCGGAGGAACCGGAGGAACCAGATAACCCTTTATCAACGGCATTAGCTGCATTGTTTGCAGCGCCGTTGATGCCTCCATTACTGTCACAGATTTGAGTGCCGTTTGGCCCGGTAATACATCCGGTATTTATGTCAGCGTTGATATTGATGTTTGTCCACTTATCGACATCCGACATCGCGTCATTCCATTTCCCGGCAGCAGGCGCAGCTATGGTCTGTGCGACCGAGCAAAAATTGAGGTTTCCCATGCCGACAAGGAACTCAAAGCCGGGCAGATTGAAGCCGAGATCACAATCCATGGAGTACGGGTTAGTGCTCTTATGAGGGAAAGGCTCATCAGCAGCAACCGAACGGCGCATATTGACAGGGCATTTGGTGGTTATGGTTGGAGGGGCCTCTGAGCTAGTTGAAGAGCTATTGGAGCCACCAACAACGGCACATGCAGAGGCAAGGGCTTGGCTTGAGAATAGCAACCCTGCACCAGCAAGGAGGATCGCGTTGATAGCGCTTTTTTTGGTCATAACCTAACCCCGGTATTTTAAAATCAAGAAATAGATATTTTGAAGCTTGAAGAAAAGATCTTTGTAGCCACATCAAGAATTAATAAAGCTTGGATTCTTGAGTATATGATTTTTGACGCCAAAAATAAATCCCTGTCCTTTTCTGCAAAGGATGGATCGGCGAAGATCGTCTCTGCCTCGACATAACACAGAGTCCCCCAGCCGACATCCCCCTCTGAGTGCTTCTCCAGCCATGCCAGAGAGTAGATGCACTGCCGGAAGGGCATCACTGAGAGAATGTAGTTCAAGTTTCTTGCGATATCCCCTGTTGGATATGACTCATCCGCGATTGACAACTTGGATATTTGAGGGAGCAGTTCACTAGAGGAAATGAAGAGGTTTGGCAATTCCTCCATGAAGAAAGTCCAGTTCTCCATCCCTTCCAACATTTCAAGCGCCATCCTGATGTTCGGCTGTATGTGTCGCCAGAACTCGGCCTGACTTTCGCTGTAAAAAGGAGCGTCTTTCATCTCGTTTACACCTGTTTGGTTTTAAGTTACTATACAATTTAAACAATTTACTCTCAACCAAAAATAAGCGAAGATAGAGCAGCTTATTTCTTATAATTGTCAGTTTGGGATTGCATGGGGTTTTTAAAAAATGAATGAAGCGTCACAAAGGCCAAGAATTAAAAAAACCATGGTTGCCGTCCTTGTCGCGGCGTCGATTGTCTACCCAAGTCAGACATCTGCGGGCATCCCTGTCGTCGATTTCAGTCAAATTGCTCAAATAGTTAAGCAAACGGCACAGCAAGCCCGCCAGTTCGCCCAACAAATGCAAGCCTTCACCAACGGGATCAAGAACGAGATTATGCTTGCAGGTAATGAGATGCAGGCCAATATCAACCGCACCATGATGGAAATCTCGAAGGTGACAGAAAGCGCCAACGACATCTTCAATAAAGAGACCATCAAAGAGCTAACCCCTGAGACTGATGCAGCCTGTCTTGTTGAGACTGTTGCTGAAACCCTTCGTGGGGCTGACTGCTTCATCGAGAACGAAGTCTCAGTGAAGGTTGAAGATACTGTTAGCAAGCGGATCCCTGTGGCTGGCAAGGCTTACGACCTCACTACTGGCGGGCTAGAAACCCCCGTAAACTACAAGCAGTCTGTCTACCAAGAAATGACGCAGATGGACACATCAACAGACGGCAAGCGCCTTTATGCTCGCGCCGACATTTTTAATAATGACGTCCTCTCGGACGACGAAGCCGATGCCCTCACCCTTCAGATAAAAATACTCCAAGGGCCACCTCAAGAAGCCTTCAACAACCGAGATTTTACCACAGCCGCTTACAAGCAAGAATTCGTCGATAGAACCAGAAAGGAACTTCTTAAGCTGTACGCGATCAACTCTCTGGAGCAGCAACGGGCAATACGGGTCAAAGGAGCCGGTTCAAGTAACGAATCCGTGTTGCAGTCATTGCAACACTTTGTGGATGAGACGATTGGCAGCGAAGAGTGGATCAAAAAAATTACAAACACACACTCAGATGTCAAACAGTTGAAGACAACGGATCAGGTCATCCGGCAAATAGCTACCATTGAAGCATACAAAACAAAATTGAGCCTGATGAACTACAAGCAAATGGAGAGGATTGAACGATTGATGAGCATTCAAAACCTGAACAGTTCAAGATAAGTTTTTGGAGGCACCTCGTGTGCCTCAGCTCATTGCTATATTTGTTAATATCCCCCGCTTTTCTTAATTTCGGACGCTCACATGAGATTTTTAAATAAACTTGTCGCACTTCTTCTCTCTACACCTAGCGTGGCTTTTGCAGCATCCTCTTGCCCTACCGATAACCTCGGTGAAAAGCTAGCGTGTAACTGGGGCGTCATGATCGACATCATGATCCTTTTTTCATATTTCCTTAGTACGGTGTTGGTTATTACAGCCCTTCTCATGTGGTGGTCAAGAGCACAAAACCCCAACGGAATCCGCATCTCTGCGGTCGTGTTAACGTTCATTTCCGCTGGCTTTATGGTCTCCCTTGGTAGCTCCCTTGAACTGGCCCAGAGTACGATTTTCACTAATGAACCAGTGGGTCTCTTCGAGTATTCAAACACCATAGAAAGGATGGGCGTATCAGGCAATACGGGCGGCATAACCGCACTCACAGCCAGCAATGCGAAGGCTCTGATAGGGTTGATTATGTTGATCGGGATTGTTTATTTCATAAAAGGGATTTACCTGATATCCAAGATTACCGTCGATCAGCAAGTCACCAAGAGCAAAGTCGTTGCACACATCCTTGGTGGTTCTGCCTGCTTTAACATCCTCAACGTCTCCTGCGGCCTACTCTCCTTCATCAACATTAGCTCCATCTGCACCTAGTAGCTAAAAAACGAACACTAGAAGGATTGCCGATGTCATAATGGCCCCATGTCACAGGACGGTGAGTGAAAACGATGAAACCAGTAGCAAAGAACACTAAAAGCGCCTCTGAACACATCCGCTGCATGACTACGGTCGAGGCTGTATTCTGCGACTTTATTAAAAAAACGAAAGCTGCTGGTGATCATGAAACCATCCTTAACGTGTTCGCCATGTACGGGCAAAGGATGTGCCCTGAACTCTCCCCAGATGCAAGCATTCGGGTCGCCCAGTCTCGCTATGACTACCTTACCGGGAAGAAAAGCGAGATGGAGTGGTTTGAAGTTTTAAAAAATGAAGTTTTTGAGCTGGCTGGTCAAAAGGTGAGCATTGGGCGTGATATCATCGATATTGATTACCTCTTCAAGAATGAACTGAATAACGACAATCAGGTATTTAAGCGCGGAGCTATGATTTACGACATCCTCACTAAAAATAAGACCAGTCAAACTGGTATTGAAATGGTAAAGGATGATCACTCACGCGAGATGTATGCCCTACTCTACCTTGTCAGAAATAACGAGGGAGAGCGATATAATGTTGGCCCTGAAGAATATCGTTCAAACATGGAGCCATTCTTCAAGTCTATTGGGGCCAAAAGGGCAGATATCTCCGCCATCAAAGAGAATCTTTTAAACACCATAGGCATAATGGGCGCCTCCCTTGCCAACGACGGTTTTATTGGTAAGCAGATGGTGGCCGCTGAAAATCATGAGTGCGATAATCAGTCTGCCATTACAAAAGCGAATGTATTCAAGGCACAAGCAGACAAGTGTCTATTTCTTTCGTACATGGCTCACGCCATCGGCGTCAAGTCAGAGGCTATTGCAGAGATGCCCTATCGTCACGCAGAAATGAGTGGTCGAGCAAAGAGGGTCATCCATAGTTCCAACGCCAGTTTAGATATGTGAGGGTTAATTTATGTACGGCAATACCGTTGAGGATGCAGCCGATCTCTTTAAGTATGTCTGTGGCAAACACGGCATATCAGCAGTAAATATCAGATCGGATGAAGCTCTCACCATGGATATGATGGGTGAGCCAAAAGGTTTTTTGCCTATTTGGATGATCAAAGCAGAACAGTATTGGTCTATTTTTTCTGACAACAAAATGTGGTCAGCAACATATCGCCTTGATGACAACACTGTGTGTGGCGTCGCTGTAGAAAACAACGACAGTGAATTCTCAAGCGTACAAAGCGATGGCATCCCTGTTTCACTCAGGTATCTTTTCTGCAAGTTTGCCATGCAGGATATAATTGCAATAGAAAACAATATGGCATTCATTAAGGATGACACTCGGATTTATTATAATCTGAATGAAGAAACTAACGAGATGGAGTTGCTTGATCCAGCGTCATATAAACGCTTGTCGTTTATATCAATAATGAATGTAATGGGCGAATCACTGGACAAAATGCACCAGAAAGCCCCTCCTTCAGATTACGATGCATATCTGGAGGACTCAAAGGATAAGCTCCTTTCTGAGGTCGAGGCATCAAGGAGCGCAAGCCGGGACAATGATTTTGGATTATAAACTGCCATTTTTTTGCTTCATTGACTTTTGAAGTGTCTAAATAGTATATTTAAAGGGGCTTTTAAGCCTCTTTTTTATTATTTGTTATTTTTTAATTCTGGTGAGCGACATGGTTGATAATTTGAATAAGGATGACCTTGAAGGTGATGGCTACAGAGTTCCTGAAGGACTTTTTGGCGACATCCTTTTTGATAATGAACCAGCTTCAAAAGCTCAGCGCCGGAGTAGTTATCTTAACGGCAAATCTCCTTCTGGTGCCGCTCAACAGCCATCCACAAACCACAAGAGCATCAAGGAGCACTTCTCTAGGCAGGCCAGAGAAGAATCATCAAACACCCCCAAGCCAAGGCCGCTCATCATATCTCCTGAAGTTGTCAGCCTTCGAGAGAGTTTTGAATCCATCTACAGCATTGTCTCTGCGATGGGTATGAATGAAGAGTCCCACAACTTCTTCAAACAACGTTACACCCTGCAATCCAAGATTACCGAGCGGATTGCGCGAAAGCTGAATATCGATACATCTAGCCCCTCTTCAAAGTATGATGTGTCAAAAATATCCCTTACTGTTGCTCATCTTCTTTCAGCATCTGGTGGCGTCGGAGCAGGTCTGGATAACGAGAGAGAAATTGTTTCTTATTTCGAAGATGCTGCTGATGAAATACTTGACGCGAGAAAATGGTGGACAGTTGAATGGTCAGAGCGCCAACCAGAGTTAAGTGCGATTGTCACTCTGAAGGTGGCGGCGCTTCAGGCATTGATTAAAATTAATAAAAGCCTTCAGCAATATCCTTTTTGTGTTAAATCTGGGGATATGGCTAAAAAAATGCTGGATTTTGTCATCCTCAAGGCAAAGGACGTTGCTCGCTCTTGGAACTGCGATGAGCTTGGCCCTGACTCTCGTTCATCCCTTTATGTAACACTCATACCGTTAGTTACCGATATAGCCTGTGATGTGTGGGCAACAGCGTCAAAAAACAAGCTTGAACCAGTGCGATCTTTTGAAGCGCAAAAAAACGAGATGAAGGATTTCATTGGCGAGTTCTTGAGCAAGCTAAATATGAGTGAGCAAGATGTTACCTTCGTTGTTGACGGCGTAACAAACTACATTAATCAGCAAATCATAGAGTTTCAAAATAAGAACAGAAACGTAGATCAAGTAATTTACGCCAGAATGAAGCAGAATGTTCTTCGCAATTTAATGAACTTCAGCACAAACAGTCTCATTGAATCTGAAAGCTCATACGCAAATGAGCTTGATACGAACAAGGATGTTAATAAAGGTGAATCTATATTTGAAATATGGCTCACTATTGTTGATCGAAAGATTCGCACTGGTGGTGTTATGCCCATTGTTGAATGGGGTGGTTTTGAGAACCTGTTTGATTACAACCTGTTCAATATGCTGGGTGCAGCAAAAGCTATTCTTGGGGGCAAGAAGTAATGAAGAGAAAAACTATTGCTGCCATAGTGACGTCTATTATCTCGTTCGATGTTTATGCTGGAGTGTGGTGTGGCAGTCCTATTTGCCCCGGTGACATCGTAACTGACTTTGAGAGCATTTCGGTTAGAACTGCGCTTGAGAGCGCTGCTGAGGAATTTCATGAAGCGAGGTTGATGGTTGCTCAGATCAACAAAATTAAAAATGACATCATGTTACAGGGTAATGAGGCTCAGGCCAATATAAATCTGTCAATGATGGAGATTTCCAAAAAAACAGAGTCTGCGGTTAATATCTTCAACAACAAGACTCTCCGCGACCTTCAGCCTGATGATAGCATGGCCTGTAATGTCATATCTCTGATTGAAGAGAGCGCTGACTGCGATATTAAAAACCAAAACTCTGATATGATGTCACCAAGCGACTACACGTCATTTTTTGAACGCAATAAAATCACAACCTTTTACGATAATTATGCCGATAAGTTTCAGCTTAATGAGCCATTGACATCCCCCACCCTAACAAACAAGGACTGGATTAGCGGATCTGAACGTGATGCCGCTGTAGCGGCTATTGATATCCTGACAAATGAAGACCTGCACGGTGATAAAAGCGGCTTAAAAATTGACGAAGATACTTATGCGGGTAAGGCTCAAGCTGTGAGTATTGCTCGGCGGGAGTTAAATAATAATATAACGCGGAATGGCCTGCTTCAAGGTGTAGTTGACCGTACCGGTGGTTCAGATGGTGGTGTGTCAAAAATTCAATACCTTGATGCTGGTGTAGCAAATTTCTTCGAAGGAAGAGAGGTCGAGCTTCCCGATGAAAGCCCCCTTCCCGATGAAAGCTCCCCCTCCCCCGATCTGCCCGCAACAGTGCAGGATGCTCTTCTCACGACAATCCCGGCTATACGCCATGGAAATAAAGATGAGATATTATCTTGCCTTGATAAGGCCAGTCAGAAGAATAACGTTGATAGGAATATCATGCTTGCGATCATGGCGGTTGAGGGAGGTGTGGTCGGTACTCAGTCGCCTAACTCCAATAAAACTTTTGATTATGGTATTATGCAAATAAACGATATCACCATCGAAGATTTGCGTAAACGTTTTAACATGAATTATACCATTGAGCAAATTCGCGATAGCGCATGTACAAACATTGATGTGTCAGCAATGGTGTTGGCTCAGAAAATAAAAGAGGCAGGCGGCAATGTCATGAAGGGTGTTGGTGATTACAACTCTCGTAATGAGCCTGCTCACTCTGTCTATTTAAAGAAAATTGTTAATAAAATGGCTTATCTTGCTAACGGTGCGGTGCCACAATCCATGTCTGATTCTGTCTCTTCTGGTGAAGTGCTCACATCACAAATGTGGAGACGCATCGCTCTGATGAGTGCCATGGAGTTAAAGATTGAGCTTGAGAGTTTTAAAAAATGGTCTTCTGTTGAGGCAAAAATGGCAACAGTTATCCTCAATGAACAAAACTCCAGATAAAGCCCCACACCAATTATTGTGTGTGGTAGAGTAAAAAAAAATACAGAGGTGAAAGGCTATGGCGGATGAAGTTTTAAATAAAACAGAGGAACAGTCTCAAGAGGTTGAGCGTGATCAGGCGTTGGAGCTTGAGCGGGCACAGGCGCTGGAGCTTGAGCTTGAGCAACACGCCGCTGACATGATCGATCAATCCTACTCCGATCTCGATATTCAGGTGCCTTATGAGTTAGGCGGTGAAATCATGGAAGCTCCACCGATAGATGCTTATGAAGACGCTTACCGTGGGGATGACTACCCTGATGAGCAGTCGGATAACCCGTTTGCCAACTCTGCTTCTCAACACCAGAACAATGTGATCGATGACATTATGGCTACTGTTCCTGCCCAAGCCGCTCCCGAGCCTGAAGCTTCCAAGCCAGAGCCTGAAGTCGCCCCCGAGCCTGAAGCTTCCAAGCCAGAGCCTGAAGTCGCCCCAGCGGTTCAAGCCGCCTTGCCTTCCAACGAACCGGCCCCCGCTGTGACGGAAAAAGCGCCTAAGTCTCCGGCTGCCGCCAAACCAATTGATCCGAGCGAACGCAATGCGATCCTCGAAAAACTGGATGGTGCTACAAGCTTATCGGAAGAGAAGCTTGTGAAGCTGCTCGATGAAGAGCTAGGACGGGAGCGCACCGAGAAGTTCATGGAGGCTGTTGATCGCTACACCAATGCGAACCCTGATATGCTCCACAGTATTCCGGTCGATTTTATTATCAAAAGACTGGATAACCTGTCTGCCAAGACTTTCAGCAAAGACAGAATCTCCGATCTCAGCTTGAGTGAACGAGCGCTAAACCTCGACGACAGCTCCGCGATGTCGATGAAGGAAGAGGTTAAGAATACCGCCCCTCCCCGGAATAAAAATGAGTCAGAAATGAACAACAGGGATCGCGAGCGCTCTCGTGAAGCTGTTGCGGAACACCAGCCTATTGAGTCCAATGGCTTGGCTAATGCAGTTAACTCACTAATGATGCGTTTTGGCGGCAAAAACAAAGCTCCCACCGTTGATTCTGTAGTCGGCGCAAATAGCAGTCTCAAGCCAGCAGATACGATGAACCCGTCGTACTCTCAGGAGGCTCGCCGAAATTACACGAAGGAGATGCATCGACAGATGCAATCTATTCACGATCTTTGTGTTGGGGTAGAAAAGAACAATACTCCAAAGAACCGTCGTGAGATGTACCGTTCTATGGAACAGGTGGATGCCAACCTGAAAAAGGGGGAAGCCATCCTGAGCGATTCGACAAGCTTTGAAAGCCCGAGCGAATTCAAGAAATTCACCGACTCCGCTCGCCTACTGCGAAGCAAGATGAGCGATCTCAAGCGAAACAAGGTGGTGGGTGAGGACAACGAAGCTTTCAAAAGCCTCTTCGAGACACTGAAGAAAGCGATCACCGAAACGCTAGACAAGGTTGCATCATTCTTTAAATCGGAAGAGAAATCCCAAAGCAAAGGATTATCTGCCGGGCCGGGGATGTAAGCGTGGCGGTATTAAAAGGGGGGGGGCAAAGCCCCCCTTTTTAATTGCCATAGCACAAGATCCGAGGCCAATGGCATTTGTTAATAAAAAGAGCCTCCATATCTGGTCGGCATGATTGGCCTTCTGGTATTTGTTAATAAAAAAGAGGGCTCATCGCCCTCTTTTTATTCTCTTTTCGTGGCCGTTATTTGCGGCTTGAAACAACTCGTTGATGCAGTTTTTCAAGAACGCTTTTCTCTACCGATGTGGGCAAATTGCTTATGAGGTTTTTGATTTTCTCATCCCCTTCAGAGACATCAGGCTCACTGGCAAGCATAAGCTTCAGACGACGAACAAAGTTGTTAGAATGCCGGCTTTCCTTATGTTCGCTTCGCGTCTCACGTTCAATTCTGTCCAAAGCCTCGTTGGTGCGGAAGACGTTCTGATTATGCTTGATGGTGAAGCGCTTCACCTTGGAGCAGTCAGTGTCATCCATGTTGCTTTGTGCATCAGCCTCGGTAAAAGAGAAGACTGATGGTATGTGGCCTGCCATGTCTTTTGACAGGCGAAGGATGTTGCCGGGATTGAACCACAGCGTATCCCCTACTCTCAGTATTTTTTTAAAATCGTGGATGTGACCGTTAACGGCCATGTAGCAATCTTCAATCGGGTACAGCTTATCTGAGTCAGGGAACACCAGACCGACCCCAAAATCGAGATCGTGATGGGTAAATAGGAAGTTGCGACCATCGAGTGCGCAGTTGAGTGACGTCGGGATTTGCTCGCCGTATGGGCAGCCAAACAGGTTGTAGTCAATACCCTCGACGGTCTTGATGCTCCCGATATAGCTGGTCGTGTCCACGAGGTTGATGATGCGAGCGGAGCGCAGCAGGTAGATAGCTGATCGGGACTGCTTCTTCGAGATGTCAGAATAGACCTTTGCATCGTTGTAGTCTTCGGCATCGGTGAGGCCGGACAAGAAATTAATAAATGAATCCGTGTTGGCTTCTTCGCTGGCGAGATTTCGGAATGATGATGTTTCCTCAACCGCAAGGATGTCAGTTTTCTTGTCGTGGTTCCCTCCCAGTACCACAGCGCGATGGTGGTACATGGACAGTACATTGGACACCATCATCAAGGCTTCATAATCATCCTCTCGGTCGAATAGATCGCCAAGGATGACCATCAGCAGATTCTCTTCGTTCGCGATAGCCACGGCCTGCGCGAGTTTTTTCGTGCAGACGAACTTGAAAACCAAGCTATCGATTCGATTTGTTGGGGTGCGAGAAGTTTGGTGGGGATCCCCCACGAACAGGACACCATCAAAAACATGGTCTGAAAGATATTTTGGCTCAGAAGTTCTGGAGAGCATTATTAATTCCTTTGAACTGTATTCACATTATGCATTTTATTATACGCACGTTGTGCATAGCGTCAAGAATAAGAAGGGCGACAGTTGTCGCCCTATTTGATAATAATTTTAATTAATGCGAGTGAGGATGAATTGATTGATTACACAGAGGGCAAACCCCTCCCATTTGTTCGATGAGAGCATCCCGCTCCTTATTTACACCCTCAACCTTGGCAGTAGTCACGGCTACGTCTTTCCTCAGCTTGTTCATTTCTTGGATATTCACATTGAGTTTACCGAACATCTCCGAGTCATATTTTAAAACCGGGGCCTCTGGTAAAGACGGGAGACTCGAAAGAATGATGTATTTATTATCCTCGGCCAGCAGTCGCTCGATAAGCTTGATATCGTCAGCCTTTGACGTCGGCGCTTCAGGCAGGCTGACTCCGGCAATCGGGGTTAGCAAGGCCACCTTTCGATCAAGGTCGATGATTCTGCGAGCAATGCCAGTGAGGTCACTGATTTTATTAATATTCAGGCTCGGAGTAATGTCTTCCGGCAGCTTCAATCCCTCAACCACAGACAAGGCGGCGCAGGTTTTATTAATTGCAGAGAGCTTTTCAAGCATTTCCTCAAGGTAGGCTGTCTCGGAATGGCGAGCAACTGCTTTATCAAAGTCATCCTGCATGTCACTGAACTGGTCAAAAACCTCTTCAAATGAGGTGATGAAATCTATTTTGTTGTCAATCTCAATGAGTTGTTGTTCTTGAAGCGCCGTTTCCGCCTTCACTTCAGTCATGTATTTTTTAAATTCCGTCACCATGTCTTGAATGGTGTTGGAGTCCTTGCCAAGTGACAATATTTTCGCTCGCTTGGTGGATGTTACGTTCGGGTCAAGGACAAACAAGGGCGATTTTTGATGCGTGAGCTGGATATCGAAGTCATCGACTGCACCGATGGCTAGGGCCTCTTGCACATAGTCTGGCGCCTGATCACGACCGCCGCGCTCATCACGCAAAAACTTGGTTTGGTCATTTTCGTCAGGGTAATAGGTGTAGGTGGTTTTTGATTTCCCTTTTCTCTTGTACTCCCAAACGATTTTTGCACCATTCTCGACGCCGATTTCCACTGTGCAGCTATCTGCCCCGTGCCGGATATGGTTCTCCTTGCCACGGTTTTCACTGACGGCCTTGAGCGCCAAGCGGAGAATGGATTTTCCATAGTTGTTAGTGCCGACGATGACGTTTACTGTATCACACAGCTCAATGGTGCTGTCCTCAAAGGACATGAAGTTAACCAGTCGGATGTAACGGATCCCAACCCCGTCCATGAGGAACTTCTTGTTCAGATCCCGCCTGTTCTCGTCCTGCTCATCCTCGCCAGCCACTTCGTAGTTTCCGCTGTCATCGGCCAGCAGACGGAACTGGCTCGGCTTGCTACGGTCAGAGTCCTCTTTGAAGACTTCGATCACCCGGCATCCGCCAGAGAAGTAGTCGGAAGATTTGTGGCTCACGATGATGGTCTGGATACCGATCTCGTGGCTGATGTTCTTGATGACAGATGAGAACGTCTTGAGGTAGCGCTGATCCAGCCAGCAGTCCGGCTCGTCCAGCATCAAAAAGCGACGGTTAGACGTCCGAGCCAATGAGATGATGCGTAGCGCCGAGACGATTACGTTGGAAATACTGCCCCCCTGTCCGTCGATGATCTCTTCTCGAACGACCAGTTTCTTGTCCTTCCCATCGCCGCTGGCGATATTTTTCTCAAGATAGATATCGAGTGACGGGGTGCCTGCGCTGACGTACAGGTCGAACTTCACGCTGTAATCGGTGTTGTCCGGCATGGCGTCGTGAAGCATTTCAGTGGTTAGCCCCTGAAAGACATCAATGCTGCCAGATTGAGATGCTGCCTGCATGTCTTGCAGCATGGTTTGGATATCCTGTCTTTTGATCAGGATTTCTTTATTTGACGTGATGTTTCCTATTTGCTTGGCTTTCGAGGCCAAGAGAGAGCCGTATACAGTGCGCACGGATGCAATGCCATTGAGGGCCTGCTGGTTTGCTTTTTTTACTTCAGAAACATCAGTCATAGCGGTCATCTCAATTAACCTTCCATTGCGCGTTTGATTTGAGCCAAAGCATCAGAAACCTGATTAATGGTCGTTGCATAGGATGTGACGTTAGCGACATCCTCCTTTTTCATTTTCTGAGCAAGGTTTCGCAGCTCTTCCATGTCGTCAGTGCCAAATTTCACACGACATTGAGCCATCAACTCGGCGCGAGCAGCCGTGCTCTGCTCCAACATGAGTTGGTAGCGGGTCAGCTCGTTTTGAAGGGAGTCGCGACGACGATTGGAATCTGCCAACAAATCCACGTAATTGGCGCTCTGACCAGAAGTAGCAGCATTCATTTTTAATTCCTCAGATTTCGTTTCACATTATCGGATGCCTAAAAGTATCCAACTTTTGAGTATAACAGTCAACTAAATGCCCCCGGTTGGGGGCATTTAAATATTAACAAAGCGAGTTACCAAGTGTATTCATCAAAAGTGAATGCTTTTTTAAGGGAGGACTCGTCAATGTAAGTTTTAAAAAATGGCACTCTTTGGTTGGCATTTTTAAAAACAACCGTATCGACGATGCTGTCAAGGAATTCGCTTGCCTTAGTTTTTATTTTGTCGCCACCAAATGGTGTCCGTTCTATGGCGCTGCAAATATCAAGCTCCTTTCTTGCTCTTGTCAGCCCAACGTACAGCAAGCGCTTCTCTTCCTCGTACTGAATTGTCCCCTTCTCAGCCAGTGTGCCCGGCATTACATCCTGCGATACGCCAGCCAAAAAGACATCATCAAACTCAAGCCCCTTAGCAGCGTGAAATGTCATGAGTTGGATTTTGTTCTCTAGGTCGCTGTCATCTGTCTTGTCCAGCAGAGTGATTAGCTCATCAAGGGCGCTGTCAATGATGTCTGACATGCAGAGGGAGTCATCACCAATGAACTCCAGCCCTTCACTGACCACCTGCGCCTTGACGGCCTTGTCTTCAAAAACCTTCTCTACGCTTTCCATCACTTTTTCTGTGAATACGTCGATGATGTACTCGACGTTTTTCACTTTCAGGGAGAGGGAGCCGTCATTTTCATTTGCCGCTCGGGTCTTGATATAGCTCTCCAAGTGGGAATACATGGAGCACTCCCAGAAGCTCGCGATCAGATCTCGGATTCTGATGGGCATATTTTTAAGCATGACCTCGGTGGTGTTTGGGTCATCACAGATCGAGGCCAAGTCCTTGATTGACTCCATCAGGTCAGTGCAGAAGCGGATGACGATGGACTTGTCCACGCTGTTCTTGAGGCTGGTCATGCAGTCATCAAGGCTGACTTTGACTTGTATGAGTGCTGCTTGGTCTACCCCACCCTTACCGGATAGTTGCTTGGTGATCCGCTTGAGGTTCGTGGAAACGGATGTGATATCCCCTTTCCTTACACTGCCAGATGGGTAGCCATCGCTGGAGCCATCCTCAAGTCGCAGAAGCACGTTGGTGATTCTATTTGTTAATAATTCCACCTGAGATTTCAGGCTTGGGATATAGCTCTGGTGCTGTTCAAAATCGGTCAGTATGTGTTCGACGTTCGACTTTACCTGACTGAACATGTAGAACACCTTCTGCTTGCGCTCTTCATCGGTGTCCGTTTTGCTCACCATGATGTCACGCGCCGGAAGAGAGTAGCGGATCAGGTACTGATGAGGGGTAATGCCCAGCACTTCGCTGTTGCGCTCAGCGATCTCCGCCGACACAGGTAGACCGGAGCCCTTGAGGAATCTGATCGCACCAAGGCTCGACCATGGCCTGAAGATGAAACGGAGCATGGCGATAGTGTCCTTCACCTCCTTGGATTCGAAGAGACTCATGTCACCATGAACAACGTAACCAACTCGCTGTTCCAGAAGCTTACGTTCAATTTTTGGCTTGATATTTTTCTGACGGTAGAGAACGGCAATCTCGCAAGGCTTTTTGCCTGCGGCGATCCTGCGCTTGATCTCATTGACGATGTAGTCGGCCTCTTCGTAGTCATTTTTAAAACTGAACATGCGGGGCATGTTGCCCCGGTTGGAAAATGGGCATTTCAGCAACTCTTCTGAGAGGCGAATATCCATCGCCTCTTCAATTCGGTTAGCTGTCAGCAGGATCTGATTGGTTGAACGATAGTTCTTGCTGAGCGATACAACCTTCGCAAGCGGGTAGCGTTTCGTGAAGCTGCGGATAACCCGAATGTTTGAACCACGGAACATGTAGATGGATTGTTTGTCGTCGCCTACAACACAAATGTTCTGGTGGTGCTTGGCGATCTCGTCCATTATTTTTTGTTGAACGATGTTGGTGTCCTGATATTCATCGAGACAGATGAACCTCCACTCTTTTGACAGAAGAAGAGCGGCATCCGGCTCTTTTCTCAGTAGATCATAAGACAGGCTAAGGATGTCATCGTAATCGATGGCATTCTTGCTGCGACAAAGCTGCTCATAGCGTTGCCAAAAGTGAAGAGCGACATGCTCAAATGCCGATATGTTGTCGCTGTAGTTATTCGCGATGAATTCATTGATGTCATAAAGAGGATGGTCTTCTATGCCGTTGTCGATGGCATACGATTTCTCTGCCAGATACTCACGCTTATTGATCAACCCAAGTGAGCGAATGATGGACATGAAGGCGCCAATGGACTTCATGTTGATTTCTTCATATGTCTCCATGTAAGCGTTCAAATCATCAGGAAGCTCCTTTCGCACCTGCTTGATGAGCTTCTTCTGGTCGGCATCGTCGATAGCTTCCCAGTTGCTGGTCAGGTTATGAGATGAGAGGAACGCTTCTGAGGCATAGCGCTTGAGGATTCTGGTCAAGCAAATGGAGTGGAAGGTGCCAGTACAAACGTCAAGCCCCTTGTCTCCGATGATCTCCTTGATCTTTTCTTTGATGTCGCCAGCGGCCTTCTTGGTGAAGGTGGCGATCAGGATGTTGTGCGGGAGCACCCCATCCGCAATCATGTTAGCGGTGCGGTAGATGATCGTGGTGGTCTTACCTGACCCGGCGCCAGCAATCACCTGAAGTGGCCCATAAGTGTGGTTGCTGACGATGGCCTGCTCTTCGTTCTGTCTGACCACCTTGGAAACAGCGGCTGCGACGCTAGCCATTGTTTGTAATTTACTCATCAACAACCTCATGTTCGATATTTTTTTAAATCATACAAGAGTGACATTTTTTTGTGTTGAATTATCTGGATGTCGCTCACTTCCTCATGTACCGTATCCGAACAAGCAAATAAAATCAACTCGGTGCATTATATGGTTGTCAGGCTTTCTGAAAAAGATTACTTGCGTCTTTTAGGCGGAAATGCAGTCAGTGAAATTAAAAAAGATGCCAAGCCACAAGTTAATAAAAAGCCATTGACAGCAGAAGGTGAAATTAAAAAATCAAAATATAGGAACGTAAAGTGTACATTTAATAATATAAAGTTTGACTCCATACTTGAGATGGAGCGCTACATGGTGTTAAGCGCTATGCAGACCGCCGGGGAGATCCGAGATCTTGAACTACAGGTCGTTTTCTCTCTTGTGGTCAACGGCACTCATGTGTGTGACTATCGAGCAGACTTCACTTATTACGACAAAAATGGTATCTATCATGTAGAGGATGCCAAAGGCGTCAAAACAAAAGAATATATTAATAAAAAAAAGCTCATGAAGGCTGTTCATGGCATTGAAATTGAAGAGGTTTTCAGAGGTACGAGCCGTGGACGATATGGAAAAAAACAGTATAGAAAATCAGCCTAACGAATAGACAACAAATGATCGAACTCCCCCCTGACATCCCAGCTTTTGAAGGCCCTCGCGCAATGGAGGTCTATCAGTGTGCTCGTAAGGCGTCTAAATATTACAACTTGAATCCGTTCATTAATCAGACAATCCTGAAGATTGAGGGAGGGAAGATTGGCACCATCAGCCGTAACACCGATGGGAGCTACGACTATGGCGTGATGCAGGTCAATACAGTATGGGTTGATGAAATCATGCGAATGCAAAAGATTAAAATCAATATCCACGCATTAACCCAAGACCCCTGCTACAACATCCATATTGGAACTTGGATTCTTGCTCTCAAGATAAGGGATGCAAATGGAGATGTATGGAAAGGTGTTGGAAACTATCACTCCAAGACTCCATCAAAACATTATGCTTATTTAAGAAAAGCAGTGGTCGCCTACACATCAATCTATGATCACTGGGATAAAGAATATAAAAAGGCACAAAGAAAATAGAAAACCGTGTAGGATGTTGGTGGTGTATTGCGTAGCTATACGCATTTTTTAATTTGCCTCGCGGGATTCTGTTAATGAAGCCATATCATTACCTTATAGTTGCCGAGAAGAACGATCAGGCCAAGCAGATAATTGCAGCAATGGGGTTTTCTCGAAAAGGAACACATGCAATTGGTGAAGTAGGTGGCAAAAAAGCCATCCTTTGTTGGTCTAAAGGCCATCTTTTTGGCTACAAATCACCACAAGAAGTTACACCGGGTATCGACTGGAAAACCCTCTCCACAATGACCCCTGTTCCTCGCAATCCTCCACGGGTAATCTCCAAGGATGATGGGGGTGGGAAAAGTGCGCCATCTACAGAATACTTCGAGCGAATCAAGTCTTTCGCAAAAGACTGTGAAGAATTCGTCATCTGTACTGACCCGGATGAGGAAGGTGAAAAAATCGGTTGGGAGATCTATGAAAATCTCGGGATCCCCTCTATGCCAGTCCGGCGCATATGGCTTGCAGGTGGTCTCGGTGTCAGTGCTGTTAGAGATGCTTTCAGCAAGATACTCGACGGTTCGGTGTACAAGCCATACTCCGCCTACTCAGATGCTCGTAGCGCTTCAGACTACGCCTATCAATACCTTACTCGTGCTCTGACCGCTGTCGGCAATGGTGGGGCGATCACTGCGGAATTCCAAAAGGGAACCGGGAAAAGCTCTGTTGCATCCTGTGGCCGAGTTCAGACCACAACACTTGCAATGATTGTGGCCCGTGACGCTGAAGTAGAGTCCTTTGTTAAAAAAGTTCACCATACCATTCATGGCACTTTCGATAGCCTTGGTGCGCTGGTGGAAGCCCGTTATGCGCCAGAGCTTCGCAAAGAGTATATGACGCAGTTTCACAAGGGGGTTGAGTGGATAGAGAACAAGCGCAATGGAGCAAGTAACAAAGATGCCATCGATAAACCAATTTTCGTCGATTTAAACGAGGTTAACTTATTCAGGCAGCGCCTGATGGCGTCTGCTGCACAAGCGAAGGTCGTGTCTTTTGATAAAAAGGAGGGGTTCGTCTATCCTCCCATGACGTTCGACACCACTGATGCCCTGAAAGAAATAAGTAAGGTGGTTAAGGGGAGTGCTACAGACATTCAGGAAATCTTGAACTTCCTGTATTTGAATGGTTATACCACCTACCCACGAACAGACCACAAAGAAATCCCCAATGAGGTGTATTCTGAGTCCAAAAATAGAAACGGATTACTGAACGCTCTGAGCAAAATACCTCAGATAAGTAATCAGGCTATCGAGGCCCAGAGTATCCATAATGGAACCCACCCTGATCACAAGCCTTTCAAGCCGAAATGTTTTGCTGACAAATCCGTTGAGCACAACGGAATAATTCCTACTGCGGATATTCCTGATTTGATGTCTTTAACATCACAGCAACGCGAAGCCTATTTGGTGATCGCGAAGCGCTTTATTCAGGCCCTATACCCACCCAAGAAGAATCACAACACCACAGTGACCTACTCAGTGCCTGCTGTAGGCATGTTCCAAGAGCCCCTGTCACTGTTCAAAGTGAAAAGCTCCTATGTGATGGATCCGGGGTTTGAGAAAGCATTTCAGAGCGACAAAATTAAAAAAACCAAAGCTCCAACTGATGACGATGATTCGACGTCCACCAAGATACCCGACCTGCCCCTCGGCACCATCACGCCGCTGAAAGATACAACCACCAGAGCCCAAGAGGTTCCAAAGCCTGTTTACTACGACCGGATCACCATTGTCGAGGACATGAAGACGGCAAGCAAACTGGCAAAAGATAGGGCCGTTCGTGATCTCCTTGCTGGCTGTGGTATAGGCACTGCTGCCACAAGGCCAGCAATGATCGACAAGCTGATTGAGCGAAATTATGTCGTTGTTATGAACAAGGACGACAATGATGAATACATCAAGTCCACCCGAAAAGGGCGTGATTTTATTAAATTTGTTCCCACATGGCTTTCGTCTATCGAGCTGACAGCAATGTGGGAGAAAAAACTCAAGGAAATCATCAAGGAACCCTCTGAAAGTGTCTATCGCGGCATGGTCACGACCTTCGTGGACGAACAGGTGGCCGCAGTCGAGGAATACATCAGAGAGTTGGATGCAAAGCACGGTTCGTCACTCGTATTTATCGATAACTCTCGTGCCTTCCTTAGCGACAGGAAGATTGCCCGTGCCAAAGATGTATCCGCCCGTGTCGATGTCCCACTGAGTAGAAAGGAACTCGCCAGTGGAGAGTTGCTGAGCGACTTTATCGAACGGTATGCTGGAACAAAAGACAACCCGAAGGTAATCCCGACGCTAAAGATGACCGAGATCTTGCTCAGTATGCTCTCAGCAAGAAAGCTGACCAAGAGCGCAGTTCCAGCAGAAGCGTTTCTCGATTTTAACTCTTCATTAAAAGCGATAGAGGATATCAAGCAGATCCCGCTGCCCATACAGCCTCCTTCGGAGCGTCAGGTGTTGATTGCGGAGCACATTCTTGCCTGCAAGAGCCTGCCATTGCCGGATGGTTATAAGGATGACGTGAAGGTTTGCATCCAGTACATCAAAGAGGCTGGGGTGTTCCCTCCCACTGAGAAGCAGATCACCACAGCAAAAGAAATTTCTGCCGCATCAAGCAAGCCACTCCCCCCTAACTGGGATGTGGACTACTTCGTATGCTCAGACTTCCTCAAGCAAAACTATGGACTTCTCCCAGCCTCTGAAAAGCAACTGAGGATGGCTGAGGACTTGGCGAAGCAACTCAATATTCCCTTGCCTGCTGACCACAAGTTCCTCGCTTCCTGTTCAAAATTCATAGGTGAGTGTATCGAGAAAATCAACAAGGATAAAAAGAAGAAAGGCACCGGGAAAGCAGCCGCTCCAGCCAAAACCGGCGCCACCAAGACAGGCGCCACCAAGACAGGCGCAGGCGGCTCAGAGAGTGCTCCATCTGAGAAGATGCTCAGCTACGCAAAGACGCTGGCGAAGATCAATAATGTGTCATTACCAAAGTCAGCTAGCACGACATTCAAGGGCTGTAGTGAATTCATCGAAAAGTACAAAACGAAAAAAGCGAGCTGAAGGCTCGCCCATAATAAAAAAGAGGCCATCCGGCCTCTTTTTTTAATTGTTGTTTCCGTAATATGGCTTCTTGGGGGTCGGCAGTTTATTACACCAAGCCATCGCATAGCGACCATTCTCGATGATCCGGTAGGTGGATTCGTAATATGCGGCTGATGTCTTGTCTACACCATTACCATCATAGACGTCTTGCGAGACGCGAACCATCTCGGAGATGTCGCTCAGCGCCCGGTCATTATTGGGCACCTTGTTCGGATACCACGTCTTCCATCGGATGCACTTCTGGACGCCAGCATCATCCTTTACAACACTGAGGTAGGATGAATCATAGGCCGCAGCCCCAAAGCTTGCACTCATTGCGAGCAGCAAAAGAGCTGTTTTTTTAAAAGATACCTTACTCATGGTGGTAGCCTCAGCATTATTTTCTTATAAATAAATTGATGCCATTACCTTACCGCAAATTCATATCCAGTGCCAGTTTGACTTGCCTTTTATTGCATTTGAAGGTAGTTTGTTTAATAGATTTGATGGTTGTCCACTAGAAAGAAATAATAATAAATATTGAGGTTTAAAATTAAAAAAGAGATGAACGCCATGGGCAGTTCATCTCTATCAGTAGGATGGGGCATGTCAGGTTGCGGGGATAAACTCTCCGCGTACTACGATAAGGCGCTCCACCTTGCTCAGGATGACAACATCGCCATCAAGGACAGAGCGCTTTTCGACAAGTTGATGGAGCTTTTCGGCCAGTGAGCTTCTTTCGGAGCTGGGGATGGTGATGTGGGTTTTGTAGGCCCCGGCCTCTTCAAGCTTGTCGATGCTGGATGCGGCAACGTTAGTGTCGCTGCTCAATGTTTTAAGAAACTGATTGAAGAGTGCGCCATCATCGTTGATGTCCATTAGGCGCTTGATAGTGATATCCATAAAAGCTCCGGTTTGCGGCCTTGGCGATATGGAACACAATATAACCCATAAATTAAAATAGAAAAAGGCTGTCAATACTGTTTTGGCTTCATTTTTTTTGCATCACGTCAAGCAAAACTTGACTTAAGATTTTTTATTAAATACGTTTCTTGACTTTAAAGCGCTTTCGACGGGGTGCTGACGATAAGAGCAGTCCCTATCCATAGAAAATGCTACGAGATAATATTAACAAATAAGGCGAGTTTGAGATGGTACATGCTGACATGACCGACGTATCCCCTGAATCCACAACCGTTCGCGCTGCTGTGCTGAAAACCAAGAAGAAGACAAATAAGAAGGTGGGTGTCGCTCAAGTAATTAATGTCTTGTTGGAGATCGCTACGCGACCGCCCCGTGACGACTACAAGTCGATGTTGGTGTTCGGCGACCTCCTGAGCCCGATCATCCCCCTCCCCTATCTGATTGCTGAAGTGGATCGCCGCTACGAAGTCAGCATCGGCTGGTTGTTCGATGTGAATGCCATCAATAAAGACCGGGATATGACTGTTCATGAATTTGCCAGCGTCATTGCCAAGGAAGTGAACGGTGCTGGTGAGCTGGGGCTGGACAAGATGAAACGTCAGTTGATGAGCATCATCAACGTCCCTTATCAGGCGTTCCATGACGAGATGTTTATCTTCCAAGACCTTCTTTTTGATGAGTTGGATCTGATTCGTGTCCGTATCCTGATGGAAGATGTCCATGGCTATCAACTGGATGACACCTTCGAGTCAGAACTTGTTAAAAACAACAAGAAGATTGCTCTTCGTGATTTTGCGAGAGGTCTCGTGTCCCGTCAGTTTGTTTGGCAACACTGAGTCAAAAATAATAATAATTTAATTTTAAAAAATACAAAAATAACCAAAAAAGAAATCCCAACAAAACCCTGCGCGATGGTGGTAGACTGTTTGCAGGGTTTTTTATTGGCGGTATTAAAGTATGCAGAATCAGAAAACTAAAGAAGTGGCTCGGACATTAAAGAACTATCTGTTGTCTTCTGAAGCCTCAAGCATGGGCGGTTTGGACATGGGCTTCCATATTCTTGCCGAAAAGCTTCAAGATTCTGATTATGGCATTGATCTCCATAAAACTTTCGCTCGGTTTGATCTCACCAGAACACAGCGCATCAAATCAAACGAGATTTCATTTTTCTCCAACAAAAAATCGCACGAAAAAGACTTTTGCATTGCATATAACCCCAATCCATTAGAAAGGAGGGAGAAGGGTAATATGAAATCCTCGGTAGAGGATGAGACTGTTTTCGCACCAGTGATTAATATCATAAAATTCTCTGGTAAGACGGAAACCTTTACCTCTGCAAAGGATATGATTTCTCGTCACAAAGCTTTCTGGTCAAGTGTTGGGAACAACTATAAGGCTGTTGTTTATACTGACGATGAGGTCAAACAGAGAAACGAAGAGCGGAAGAGGAAGCGAGAACAAGAACTCCTGAAAGAGCGCAGTGAAGCTCTCAAGACCCAGAGCTTAATTAAAAAAACCATTGCTACCTTCGATAACGCCAAGAAGGTTGAACGAGTTGCGAATCAATATTTCGTAGAGCGTGGCATGGAGGATATTATTGAATTCATGGATCTGCGTGTTGCAGACATCGAAATAAATGGCGTAGCAAAGCAGCAATACCTTATCCCTCTTTATGATATGGATTTTCAGCTAAAAAACTTCCAGATGATAGATTCATCTGGCAAGAAAAACTTTGTCAAAGATGTACCTGTAGCCGGTCTATTCAGTATTCTTGGTGATCCAGCAAAGACTAATGGCCCTATCATTTTCGCTGAGGGCCTGTCTACCCTGTGGTCTTCCAAGAAGTTTACCCAGCACTGGACTACTGGCGAGGATGGCAAGATCGTTGAGATGGATACCACCGAGTATGTGCCGGGGAAAAGCCCTGTCTATGTGTTCTGTCTGAACTCTTCTGGCATGACAACCGCCATCTCGATTTTCAATCAGCTATATCCTGATCGGCTCAAAATCGCTATGAGCGACAATGACTGCCACAAGATCCACGCCTACAATGCGGGTCAATATTCAGCGCTCAATGCTGGCTACGAGTCAGGAGCGGTCAACTGCAAGCCTGTATTTAAGGAAAGTGACTGTCAGCAATACTGCCCCGAAGATCGACCAAACGACTGGCACAGTTTCTTCAAGCTCTATGGCCTCGAAGAGAGCCGTAAGGTAGCGTTTAGCTCACTGGATTATGATAACGGGCAATTGAAGCACGGTGAGCTATTGCTTAAGTTGATGGAGCACTCTGGCGCTAGTGATTCGTGGAAATCCGCAGCAAAAATCATGCTGCCATCATCCGAGAAAACAGACCCCCGCACGTTCCTTTATGGCATCGCACTGATCCAAAAACTGCTGCCGGAAAAAGCGTTTTTCAGCCGCGATATCGGAAAGGATACTAATGCCATATCGACCAATGGCAAGAGTTTGCTGATGAGGGCGTTCAAGGATGAGCGCATTTCTGAGAACGGCTCACCCCTTGTAACGATCAAAGACGTCCCGGTTGACACACTTATCCACATGCTGGCAAAAAAGGAATCTGCCGCCGCAGCCCTCAAGGCTCTGGATTTCAACAGCAGCACATTTATTGAGAAGTATGTTATTCCGTTTGTTGATAACAACTATGCAAAAATTGCGGAGGTGCTAATGGAAAAAGATTTCCTTAGCACTCCTATTGAAAAGGCTATCTCAAACCTCAACGAAAAAAGCATCTGTCTCATTGTTGAAAATCGAGAAATCAAAGAGTCTTTGCTAATAAATGACAGACGAAAGATAGATATTAAGGCTTTAGTTAATGCTGATTTTATTGAGGGTAAGAAGTTGGCTGCTGGCGAAACAATCCGCTTCACTACAATCAGGTATGATATTCATGAGGCTCACACTCGATTCTTTGCTGGAGCAATTACAAAGCAAGTAAATGATAATTGTGTGATTGTCAAGGATGCGCTTGATGCAAGCATTGAGGCAGATGGACGCCGATTTAAGGTTGATATTCTGGCAAGAACCCCTGTCGTGACCAAGGTTGATTGGGTTGTGTCAAACAAGTCAGATTCGAGCATGTCTATCATTGACATTATCCAAGCAAAAGATCCTGAGTGCGTTAAGACCCGCGCTGCTTTTAAAAAGAAGGTCAACAAGGATTGCTTTATTCAGGGGATGATGGTCAATGGCAAGACCATGAATCTTGATAAGATATTGCTGTCGGATACCTTCTGTGCTAGGGTTGAAAAACTGATTGATGAGAATGTTAAGCGTGGAAGATTTAATAGTAACGGCAAAGAAGTTATTTACGTTGACCACCGGCTTGAGAACACCAGAGAAAAAAATCTTCGTCTTCAGGCTGAGCAAAAATTACAAAGTGCTGCTGAGTTAAGCAAGGGGTGATAATGTTTAAAAGTTTCAATAAAAAAGCAGGAGGGCTGATGGCCCTCTTCTCTATCGGTGTTGGTCTTGCCTCTCCTTCTGTGTTTGCTGAAGATAAGGCTGATCTTCTGGCTCCGATGATTGAGCAGTCTCAGTCTGTGATCAACTACTGCGCTTCCGGCAATATCGAGGCCGATAAGTTGTCAATGCAGAAGGAAGGTTTTGTCAGGGTCGTTGATGGTGTGGCAAATGCGGAGATGCCGAAAGATTTCGCTTCTTTCGTAGACTTTTTCTATCAAGAAGCGGGGAAGTCAAATGAGTTTCTTGTCAAAAAAAGTGACAACAAGTACGTCGTGATCATTATCGACAGCAACAACTCCTGCAACAGCCCGCCTTCCTACGGAAGCTTGACTCAGCTCGCCTCACTCATGGGGCAGCATAAGGCCGAACGACTCAACGGTGACGGTGGCGAGGCCACATCTGGCAACATGACATTTAAACGGGAAATGTATAGAGTGAATCAGAAAGTTGTCGTAAATACGGAAATCATCGACACCCAGCATCCGGGCGTGTCATATGTTACCACAACGCGCCTCTATTGATTTCGGCTTTATTAAAAAAGGCGGCCAATGGCCGCTTTTTTATACCAACAAAATAAAAAATCACTATGTTATAGTGGCTCATCGGCTTTATTTTTGGTGTAAACGCTATGAGCTACAAAGAATTGATGGATAAGTACCTTGATGAAGACTGCTTCGTTGACTTCATTGATCCTTCGAAGTTCGAAGTGTTAAAAAACATCTCTACTGAGAGTGGCAAGGTAATCACCATCATCTCCACTGCTATTAATGGGAGCGAAAAACAAAGCGAAGGGTTCTACGAGACAGAACTGGCGCAGCTCTCTATGATTCACATCTTCAATGATGATGTGTACGGTAGCATCCACAACCTTGCTACCACCTCCCCTATTCGTGACTACATGATGGATCGGCTTAACATCGCTCCTGAAGATGTTAAAAATGCCAAGCCATTCAGCGAAGAACTGTCCAAAATTATTAATATTGCCTTCAAAGAGCATATAATCATAGGGTTCAACTTCTATCGTGAAGATTATGCTCGAATCAAGGAATCTAAGGAGAAGCATGGCCTTAGATCTGTTTCTCCCGCCCAGTTCTTTGAATTGGACACCATGATCAATACCATGGAAGGAAAAAAGACCTATAGCGATCTGGATATGAAGCTTCGCTCTTCTGGTGTGGATTATGATGACCCAATTTTCAATGACAACAGCACGATCAGCAATGCTGTGAAGCTTGTTTCATTGGCAAATGATTTCTTTGGGAAGCATGACCCAGAGAAGATCATGGAGCTATACGGTACGCCTGAAGAAAAAAAAGCGAACATCTCATTACTTCATTCAAGTCGATACAGCGCATCGAACGACCAGTACGGAACCGTATCTCATGTAGAAAAGGCCATCATGGAACAGATTGGGGAGATGACATTCTCCAAGTTCAAACGTGAGGCGCCTATTGTGGTGAGCGAGGGCCTTCCAACTGTCATGTATGTCCTGAATGAGATGCTAGACACTGGTAGAATTTCTCCCAGCGATATCAACTTGGATCCGGGTGATTTGCGACGGGTGGCAAATGCCTTTGCTTACGAGCTAGAGCGGGAGAGGTTCGACTACAAAGGGGCAGTCAGCTCCCCTGTGTTCAGCGAAGGCCATCTATCCGATATCACTCCACCTAGCATTTATTTAAAAGCTGTGATGAGTGAGCTGGGCTTTAGTTGGCCGGAGCAGAGAGAGATGAGCATAACCGAGGTGGAAAATAGTCCTGTAAGAGAGTCGGCTTATGAAATAGAATTTGGCGATATGTAGGCTGCTGAACAGCTACCGCTTATGAAGTGGCCTAGTGCCACTTCTTTTTTTATAAAGGCCAAGAATGAACCGAATGAATGTTGCAAAGGCGCTGATCCTGATAGGGTTTGTATCCTGCATCGAGGCGAGAGCAAACGATCTCGATACCCTTAAAGAAGAGAGGTCGAGACTCGAATCCGTGCTCTCTGGGGCCAATGAGCGAGTGACTATTGCCTACAAAGGATCCATGGATGTTGGTTTTTATGACATATCGGTGTCACAGCTACGGAATCGCCTTATTGAAGAGGGCTACGCAGTGGTGGAGCAAGAAGACCCCCTGCTCTATGATGACTCCCTAAAGGCCGCTGTTGCCTTCTATCAGGAAGATCATGGCCTAACCCCTGACGGTATTGTCGGGCCTGCTACAATAGCGTCCCTTAATGATAATCCATTTATTAAATTGCAGAAGCTAAACATCTCAATTGAGAGACTGGAAGGGTTGGATTTAAAAAATAGTCGAAAGACAATAGTTGTTAATATTCCAACTTTCACCTTAAGGGCATATGATGGAGAAAGCTTGTTTCTTGACTCCAAAGTTATTGTTGGGATGCCATCAAGACAAACGCCGGAAATGGACACAACCCTCCGGCAGTTGAAGCTGAACCCTGACTGGACTGTTCCGAATTCGATACTCAAAAAAGACTATTTTGTCAAAATTAAAAACTATCAAGCTAACAATCTTGATGGTCGTGGATATTACATCACTGACCCGATGGGTAACTATGTCAGCTTTGCGGAAGTCGCCTCTTACTCGCTAGATGACTTTCTCAATCGTGGATTGATGTTAAAACAGTCATCTGGTGATGGTAATGCCCTCGGCAAAGTGAAGTTTGTTTTAAAAAATAGCGACTCCATCTATCTTCACGACACAAATAACAGATCGCTTTTTGATAGGAGTCGTAGGGCTCTCTCATCGGGTTGCGTGAGGGTGCAGGATTATATGGAGCTAGCTAGCTGGGCCTATGGCGGGTACATATCGGACGTTCAGGAAAAAATCGACACCAATCAGACGCTTTACTTGAACACTGATGATGTGAGGGTGGTTATTACCTACCTCCCTGCTTTCGTGGTGGGCGGTTCTGTCCGGTATGCAGATGACGTCTACAGCAAGCTAGGCTTGTGAACATTTGTTAATAAAACTGCTTATAGTTATTTGTTAATAAAAAACAGGCCAATCGGCCTGTTTTTTATCTGAAGGTGATTACCTCTTTTCTGGCTTGTAGTCCTTGCTCATCTTGATCTTGAGAGGTGGGGAGTCACGCAGCAGCTCTTTAGCACTGTTGAGCAGGTTATACAGCTTCCAGTATTTTTCGATTTCCCGGTCGATACCTACCTGAAGGGTCTTGGTGTTCATGTTCTTTGGGAGCGCGGTTACGCCTTGCTCCAACCGCCTTTTATAGGCAGTGTACTGATTGATCAGGTTCATGACCTGATCCATCTCGTACTGAATGTTGACGATGCGTTGCTCGTGGCTGCGGATGATCTCTTTGGCCGAGGGGTCTACAAGCACTAGCGGCCTGCCGTCGTCGGCACCACGGGTGCTCGCCTGTACCTCAGCGGCAGTAGCAGAACCTGCTGAAAACAATATTAATAAAAAAGGGAGTGCTGAGACGTAACTTTTTAATTCCTTCATAATGCTCTCTCTTGAATGGTGAACGAACTTTTTTAAAAGACTACTTGACCTTGGGATTTAATTAAATCCTATCACATTAATTAAAAAAGAACAAAGCCCTTCCCCCTTTAAACATGTTGCCTTTGTAAGCTGAATGTAGAATAATCGGAAATCATATCAGAGTATTATAAATTTGAGGTTCAGATGTTTAAAAGAGCTGCGTTGAGTCTGTCTGTTTCGCTGATAATGCTGACATCCCAAGAGGCGTCTTCTGCTCTTTATGTAGAGCAGTATTCACCAGAGCCTGAGTATGTGGATAGCACCAGTTCAGTCGTAAAAGGATCTGATAGCGACTTGATGATCTACAACCCCAAAAAGGATGGTGCCACTGTATCTGGATCCAAAGTTCCAGCGAGGCAGTTTATCTACTCAGCTCCAGCGAAAGGCCCGGCTTATGTGCCGCCGACAGCATCTGCTCCAATTCCTTCAGCGAAGACGCCTGCATCTGGCTCCAAACTGGCTGATGACGTTGCCAACGCAGTAGCCAACGCAGTAGCCAACGCATCCAAGACCCCGGCTGCTCCATTTGTTGCCCAAAAACAGGTTGCTGCACCTACCTCGTCTTTCCTGACAAACTCAGCCGTTGCAGCCCCTGCTGCAAAAAACACCGAGACCGCCTTCCTTATAAAAGAGCCTTCCAGTAAGGTTCTGACGGCTGCCAGTTCGACATCTGCAACTTCGGCCCCTCTTGCTGCGCCTATTGGAAAGCCAGTCCCCATTGTTGTACCCAAAAAGACAGCGCACTTTGGGACAGACGAGCGCTTCTCAAAACAATATATGAAGGTGATGTCAGAACAAGCTCCGGCTTGGACTGTAATTTGGAGATCGGGTAGCGATTTTCAGATCACTGTACCGTTTAGCCTCCAGTACAAGGATCCTGTCGATCTCGCAAGCCAGCTCGACACCCTCTACAAGTTGAACTCAACGAGTTATCGCGAAAACAGAACGGTTGTTGTCTTGGGGCCATCCAAGTAATTTAGTTTAAAAAATCAACATCATAAAAAATTAATTCAGAGGTTTGTCGTTATGAAGAATCTGACAAAATCAATCGTCTCAGTGATGGTTGGCTGCGCAATTTTATCAGGCTGCGCCACGGATGTTACTCACAAGTCGGCGCACGACTTGAAAACCAAAACGATGGCTGATTCAGATCTCTCTATCGACGATGCCAATCCGGTAAGCACAATGCGTGTTGTTGACGGCCCATACGTTGACACCACTCCTGTTGTCTACAACCCCCAGTCAAGTAACAAGATCGACATTCAGGCGAATGATGCTCGCCTGAGTGATGTTCTTTCATCCACCGCAGAGGCATTGGGGTACAGCGTTTCCTTTACCGACAACACTGACCCGAATAAGCGCATTACTCTGTCTCTGAAAAAAGTCCCAGCTATGGATGGGCTGAAGAAAGCGGCATTTACCGCTGGCTACGCTCTGGTCGAAGACCGGGCTACCAAAGACCTAATAGTCACTGATGTTGCCACTTGGGTTTTTAAAATAGACCCATCAATTTTTGATGAAAGTTCCAGCAAATATAACATTTCGACCAAATCCAGCGGTTCCTCCGGTGGTGACGGTGGTACGGATAGCGAAGGCGGCTTCACTGTCTCTGGCGAGTCGAAATCCCAAGATCGTGAAGGCTTCGACACATCCATTCGGAGTTTGGTCGAGCAGGATCCCAAGGACGCACGAGTCACCGTCAACTGGACAACCGGCCTGATTACCGTCAGCAGTGATGTTCAGTCCCTTTATCGGGTGAAGGCATTTATTGAAGAGTCTGTCCGACAGGCCACCACGAAGGTGCTGATCAAGAGCGCGATCTTGCAGGTAGCGCTGACAGACTCTCAGCAGGCTGGTATTGACTGGTCAGATATGCTCAACAGCTCCCACTTCAAAGGCACCATATCCAATATCGCAGGGGCAATCACCGATGCGGGTGGCCTATCCACCACAGTGACCACTGGGTCAGTGCAGGCTGTTATCCGAGCTATCGCTGAGAAGAACTCCCTCTCGGTGCTGTCGCAACCTCAACTGCTGGCATCCAACCACAAGGCTACAACCATCTTCAACGGCAAGGAAAAGCCCTACCTCGGGAAGGTTGAGTCAACAAACAATGGCTCGAACGTCTCCATTTCAGCCGAGGGGCAATACGCGCAAGATGGGATCTCCTTCAGCGCAATTCCTCATGTACTCGACAATGAAAACGTGTCCCTCAAGATATTGCCGACGATTAGCAAAGTTGGCGAGATGCACATCTTCAACTTCGGTAATCAGGAAGACGGCGGCGTAAAACTGGAAATGCCAGAAAAAGAGCGCAAGCAGATGTTTATCGAAATGACTGCTAAAGATGGTCAGACGGTTATCATCGGTGGTCAAACTACTGGTCTGTCACGCGATAGCCGTAATGGCCTTCCGGGGCTTGTTGATAACAAGTACCTCAACACCATGTTTGGTGTGACTGGTAGCGAAAATGGTCAAGAAGAGTTGGTTATTTTGGTATCGACCAGAATTATTCCTGCTCCGCTCATCAACTCTGTGGTTTCTGAAACACTGTAATTTGTAGCGAGGATGAGTATGAAGTTCAACCCGTCTGAGTTACTGGGTAAACTCAAGCCAGCAGATCGACCGGCTAAAAGTCATAAAAGGGGCAAAGCTGCCCCTTCCGTTGATCGTATCTATCTGATGATCTCAACCAGCAATGGCGATGAAACATTCAGTCATAGATATGTCTCGCTCGTTCGGGGTATGGAACCGGCCTACATTGACCCGGAAGATATCCCTGAGCGCTCCAAGGTATACATGGTTTCATCTCAGGATAGAGCTATTTCCTTACCCAAAAACAAAATGGGCAAGAAGAAAAATGAGATCGCCATGATTATTGGTAACGCTGACTTTACTTACCGCCAGCGTCGCGGTCAGGATGATTTGACCCGTTTTTATGTCACATGCAACGATGCAGTAACGAAAAGCGAAAGAATGTTTCAATACTTCCCGATCCAGTATCTAATCGATGAGTATATCGGCGGGATAAAGTCGAGAGAACATCGACTAAAGATTGGTCTCTATCTCGATGGAGATGTCTCTCGTGTATTTGTTAATATTATTGACTCACAGTGTAATCACAGTGAATTCAGTAATATGTCTGCTTTCAGCGATGAAAGTGCAGCGGAGACGGCCAATCAGTATGAACTCCCAAGTAGTGTAGCTGAGCTGGGTGATTTTGAGACAATATTGATCACTTGCGATCAACTGTTTGATATAGACACAAGGGGTGCCATATCCTTCAGTGCTAGTGATAGTTGGCATGGCGTCCCCCTCTTCTATGTTGGGGTTGGGGCTGTCGGAATCTCCATTCTGTTTCTCGCCACGGTTGCAGCATATCAAGCCATAAGGCAAGGCCATCTTGATGAAATCAGGGCAAGTATTGATAACATCAAGACAGTCGAGTTGCAGCAGGTTCAGAGCCAGCGCCGGGAGATATTTAAGAACCACATGGCTCAATACATCAATAGCCTCAGTATCAACTACGATGAGGTTTTTGAAGTCTCCGAGCATGTCTGGAGTATTGGTACTCAGGTTCAGGTTAACGCTGACAAAAATACGAAACGGATAACTGTAAAGCTGCCAGCAATCGATGTGTCATCTCAAGACCCGGACAGAAGAATTAAAATAAAGGCAATGATTGCGAAAAAACCAATTAAAGGCTATGCGAAGCAACCGATGTCTTCGGATGCGTATATGTCCAACATTGAGGTGGTTTATGTTAAAGAAACTTTCTAATAAAAAAACCCTCAATGCGATGATTATCGTATCATGCTCAATATTCGTTTTTAGCCTTTACAAGGTGAAGGATATTAATGAGCTTGAGACGGCAATTGAATACGCCAATGATGAGCTGAGTCTGAATCAGTCAGAGCTTGAGCATGATCGGCGTGAGCTGGCTGAAATACAGAAAAAATTCGCCAACATCCCCCTGTCAAAAATACCTCCGTTAAAGGATAACGGTCATCTTATTCTTGATGATATAAAAATTGCTGCAAGGCAGCATGGTATGACTGCATCTTTCTTCCTTGAGTCGGAGGTGGGTCAAGGGCAAGGGACTGTAAATTTCGGCGATGAAAGCGGAATTGATGAAAACACGGGCGCGGCCTTCTACTCTATGCGCCTAGTTTCCACTTATGAAAATTACACACAACTCAAGAAGTTTATAAAAAGCATAACCGCTGACTTTCCTGTTTCGATTACGTCAATAAGCGTAAACGGGAAAGAGATGCAGGTTGTCATGAATGTCTATAGTGGTTGAGGTAGCTTCCATGAATGATTTAACTGCTGATCACCAAGTGTCAAATGACACTATCTTATCTGAGTTCAGTGACGATTTTGACGCCTCTGTCTCCAGTCATGGTCGCAGCACGGAAGTTGCCATACTCAATGACTCCCCCTTTGGATTCAACTATCAGAACGTTGATCTCAAGTATGCTAGCATTAGGCGGACAGTTGAAAACGACAAGATCAGAATAAAGCAGGCACTGATGTCGAATGGTGTAACCACCAGTTATATCGACACAATATTGGACTTTTCTGCCATTGGCGACTCCAAAGCATCTGTTCTTTCTTCAATCTCTGAAGTGGCAGAGGGAATGAGTAACCCGAGTCCTGAAATCATGGCAAAGGTTATATCGGAACTCTATGGTGTTGGATATTTCTCACCAGAGAAAATTTCTGACATTGAAGCAGTGTCAATTTATCGATTCATGGCATTTATTGCAGGTCATGAATCACGAACAAAAAACAAGAACAAGGATATCTCGTTTTTTGAATCTGCCGAGTTCGAAAAAACCTTCGATTATGCTCATTTTAATTTAGATCAGCTCACTGATGTCGCACAATTCAACTTAAAGACAGTCCCCCCGATAGACATTCGTTTCGATGCAGGTCGAAACGCTGTATACCTTACGCTACTCTGCTCAAATACAGATAAGCTCGACACTACCATTTCGTTCTGGAACGGCATGGTGAGAATGTTGAATCGCAAAATCACACTCTATGTCAGTTGCGCTATCGGCTCTGCTGGCGTTGTGGATGATGTTCAGCTCAAATACTTCTCCAATGCAGCCAGAAACCTTGATGCGGCATATTACAGCAGGCAGGACGATGGCTATGCATCACGACTTTTTGATGCCGTGCTAATCTACGCCTGCAAAACAAAATGCTCTGATGTCCACCTAACCCCCGGAGAGTTGAATAAAGGGATTATCAGAGTGAGGCAGGATGGTGTCATTCGCCCGCTCAAGATGACAAGCGCTGACACAATCAAGTCTATCTATAATGCTTTGGTGAACGTCTCCGGCGTAGCGCAGAACCAAAACACGACACCCATTCCTTATGACAAACTGCCCGCCGAACTTGCTGACCGGTTCTCTGTACGAATTCAAGCATCAAAAACGGTTAGGGGGTACGGGATTGTTATTCGTGTTCTGGATAACAAATCTAACTCTTCTGAACTTGAGTCGATTGGACTGACCGATATATACGATGACCTCCTGAAAATTTGCAGGATGCCACATGGCCTAGTATTTGTTACAGGGCCGACAGGCTCTGGCAAGACCACATCACTATACGCAATGCTCAAAAAAATGGATGGGCTGAATAACATCATCCACACAATAGAAAACCCTGTTGAATACAAGTGCTCTTTGTGGCATCAACACCAGCTTTCATCAGAGTCTGATGAGGCCGATGGAATGATGGAGTTCATCAAGGGGCTTCTTCGTAATGACATTGATAAAGCGCTCGTCGGCGAAATCCGCGACAAGGGGGCCACTGATAAAGCAATGCAGTTGGCAAGTACCGGGCACTTGGTCATGACTACCCTTCACACGAACTCGGCGGCCAAGTCGATTACCCGTGTCAGCGAGATGGGGGTGAACATGGCTGCTTTTTCTGATGTCATCAAGGCCATTCTTGCTCAACGTCTTGTCAGGACGCTCTGCAAACATTGCAAAGTGGAACTGGATCACGGCATTGATGCGATAACGTTAAATTATTTAAATAGCCAAATTCATGAGCATTCACTGCCAGTTGTTCTCACGGGAAAAAAAATGTACAAAGCATCTCCTAACGGGTGCATGTACTGTAACAACACTGGCTACATAGGACGTAAGGTTGTTTATGAGCTGATGATGGTTAATGACACTGTGGCCGCCGATATCATGGCTGGATTAAGTGGTATTGAAATTGCCAAGCGTCATATGCCATTCAAATCTCGTATGCTCTATCGCGGCCTGAACCTTATCTTTGATGGGCATACGTCACTTGAAGAGGTTCTGAGTGTCGTGGACGAGTAGCCCTTCAATATTAATGACTAAGAGGCGTCATTCATGGGGCGCCTTTTTTAATTCCTTGTGGAATCAATGCCTCCTTGGTAAAGTTCTAGCATAATTTTTAAAAGGGACTCGAAAATGGAGTTTGTTTACAAATACTCTGGCAAAAACACCTATGGCGAAATCGTCAATGGGATGCTCATTGCAAATAATGAGAGTGATGCCATGAGCAAGATGAAGCAATTGGGTATCCGCCCAATCATCATCGAATGTGACATAAACGTATCTTTCGCCATCATCGGAAAGATGAGCTTGGAAGAGTATTATCGATTTTACTCATTTGTCTCGAAAATTATTAAAAACGGCTCATCCCCCGCGTCATCCCTTGAAGACTACATAGATCTAATTGAGAGTGTTCGGATGAAGTGCATGTTAAGCACCGTCCTCACCTGCTTGCGATCTGGCATGTCTATCAGCTACGCAATGGAAAGAGCTGGGTTCCCTATTGCTCACTATATGACGATCAGGGCGCTCGAAGAGACATCAGAGACATCCAGCGCATTCGCCCGGCTTGGTGCAGAGTGCAAGGATCAGCATACACTCAAAAAAACAATCTCATCTATGATGAGAAAGCCAATTGGCTTTTTCTCAGTGTTCGTCATTGCTATCTATGGCTATCTCGGCTTCCTTCTGCATGTCACCATGAACGGACTCAAGAAGATAGTGGGTGAGGATGGCCTCCCCGCATACTCTTTGGCACTTGGCAACATATCCAAGATGTGCAACGAAAACATCTTCCTTTTCACAACCCTTTACTGGGGAGGGGTTTTCGCCATTGTGACATTTATCAAAAGCGAGTATTTCCACAGAATGGTACTCAAAATACCAGCCATCAACCTTCTGACGGAACGTATTGATATGTACAATGGATGGAGCAGCTTCGGCACACTGAACTCATCTGGTGTCAGCAACTCATTCGCCTGTGAGCTGATCTCCAAGTCAATGATACGTCATGATACTTCAAGCATGTTCATGATCATGCGTTCAGCCCTTTCCTCTGGTGACACAATTCCGGTATCGGTTAAAAAAGCTGGTTTTCCAGAATATATTTATAAGAAAATTAAAGCTATTGACTTGCAGGGCGGTGACGCTGGCGAATTAATAATTACGATGGCAGACGAAATCAAGGAGCACGTCACTTTTGTCGTCGAAAGACTTAAGGAGAGACTTAATTTTATAATTCTCTTTGCGACCGCAATTGGAGTCTTGCTGTTCTTTATGCTGACCTACTACCCTATTCTCATGGCGACAATCAGTCAGACATAAAAAATAAAATCGACTATATTGACTCAGTTTTTTCACGTGGTAACATTTAGAAAATCAGCAGGCTTTACTTATAAAAAGTTAGGGTTTTCTGTAAGGTAGTGTTGTCAGTCCTCAATGATTAATTAAAAAAAGGAAAAAATGTATGAAGCGAAACCAAATTAAGGGATATAACGGTAAGCATCAGGCTGGTTTTACGCTGGTTGAGCTGCTTGTTGTTATTGCTATCATCGGCGTTCTGGCTGGGCTCAGTCTGCTCTCCTTTAATGGCGACAAGTCTAAAGCCACGGAGCTTTTCGCGAAGATGGATCAGTTTGGCAGCGCCATGATGAGGGTAAAAATGGACGTTGGTTGCTTCCCTCTTGTCACTGGTGTGCTGGTTCAACAGAGCTTGGCAGTTTCGGGAAACTCCAGTTGCGATGTTGATATGCAAGCTAACTGGCGCGGCCCATATGTGAAGGGCTACCCTGTGAATGGGGCAGGCAACCTCCTGATGAGCGAAATCGGTGATACCGCTGTCCTCACCGTTGCTCGTGGCAGCAACATCAATAGCAGCGGTAATACCCGTCAATGGTATTTGGCAGTGAGCGGCGTACCGACCCCCGTTGCAGATCAGTTCATGGTACTTTGCAATAAAGGTTACACCACTTCTGCCAAAACAGTCTATAAGCGCGGCGCATGTGTTCTCGGCGAGGGGACTACGAATACTGTAAACGTACCGGCCAACGACACTGGCGTCCAAACTGTTAAGATGATTTTCGACGAAAGGCCCTAATTTTAAATTTAATAAAAAAGCCGCCACTGAGCGGCTTTTTTATTTTAAAAAATATATTATTGAGGGTTAAATTTTCTCGTGATAACATATTTTAATTAATTGTCTAGGTGCTTTCTTGATGAAATCGATGAGACTTCAAGGTGGTTTTACCACCATCCTCCTTCTAATAGCCTTGATGGGGGCAGCAACTGCAATACTGATGGGCTTGAAGATGAACATCATGACGGCTGCTGACAATAATGGCTTTGGTCGCAATGCGTCTAATTCTAACAGGGAAACTGTTCTCGGGGAGAGTGCCCAGAGGTTGCGTCGATTCATAGAGTCAAACTCAAACGTCTTCTCTGCGACTACCCTCCCCTCCATTTACACAGAGGATTACATCTTAAGCAAGGCTGGTATTTTTGATTACGACACGTATCGCTTTAGGCTTGGCGTAACTAACTTGCAGCAGTACAACAACTCGAACTCAGGCGACACGCGCATTGTACTGCAAGGTCGAGACTTTTATCTCTGGCTGGCGCCAGAGGATAAAGTGGATACAACCGTGTTTACTCCTGCATCGCTGAACAGCGTCGTATCAGATCCTGATTCGGTATTTGTAAAAATATCGAGTAAGAATATTGAGATGGAGAAATACAGCGAGGCTGTCAGAAAGATGGATAACGTGGCTGCGATATTAAAAAAGGTGTTCGCAGCAAATCTTGAAGCCGATCCGCTTCGAGATGCTTCTGCGAATTATTTTGCCAACCCGCCTTGCGGTTATCGTCCGACCTACCTTGCTGGTGTTGATACAATTGACTGTTCTGGCACTGCGGCTGGTAGTTTTGCATCCCTGTCATCCCTCGGGCTAGTGAGTAATTCAGCATCTCCATCAATAAGCATCAATCCGACAGATCTGAAAACGCCATGGGGCGGGGATATTCAGATAAGCAACGTGGATACCAACGGAGCTTCAATAACCCTGTCAGGGCAGTCGTTTAAAGTGTTTAGTAAATCCCCTCCTTATTCTATTGCACTCAGAACGGTAACACCGTCTGGGTTCAGTATTATAAAAACTGTTGTTCAACCTTTCTAAATAATTCATTTAAATGGTGGCTAAGTCATGCGCGAAGACAATGCAATAAAAACCGGTATTGAGTTAATCATTGAGAGTGGCGTTAAATTTAGCGACATCCATATCTCAGAGGGAAATCACCTTCGAGTTCGCGGAGGCGATGTATCAATCAACACAAACAAGGATACACCTATCGTCTCAAAGGCGGATATTATTGACTTCTTTTCACAGGCGGCAAAGAGAAAGGGCGTTGACTTGCTAGAGTCTCTGGGGAACAAAGTCGATGTTAACGCATCCATTGTCATTAACGTCGGTGGAAATGATTACCGATTCCGGTCGAACATCTTCACATCTCGTGAAAAATACAGGGCTGTTCTTCGAAAGAATGACAGCAAGATCGTCCCCTTCGATAGCCTTGGATTTGGTGCGGCGGGTGACAGAATATTAAAGCTTTGCAGCGCAACACAGGGAATTATATTTGTCACTGGCGCAACAGGCTCCGGTAAAAGTACCACGCTTGCGTCTATCTTGGACGTTATAAATCACCGCCTGCATGGGCATATCATCACAATAGAAGACCCTATTGAGTTTACTCATGATGATCATCTCTGCACAGTCTCTCAGCGAGAAGTAGGTGTAGATGTGCTCAACTTCAAGGAAGCAGTTCGTGAAGCTATGCGCCAAGACCCGGATGTAATCATGGTTGGTGAAATTCGCGACAGGGAAACCGCAGAAGCCGCCTTGCGGGCATCCTTGACTGGTCACTTGGTGCTGAGTACGCTCCATACCAACGATGCAACTCAAACGATCCAGACGTTTGTTCAGATATTCGAGGCTGAAGAGCGCTCTAGAATTCAAAGCACACTTTCAGCCGCGCTGCTGGGGGTTATTTCACAATCGCTTGACAAGGACACTGAAAACAACCGTATTCTGATGAGCGAGTTGATGATAGCCAATCCAGCTATTCGCAACACCATATCCACTGGTCAGTTCCACCAGTTGCATAACAAGATCTCTGAGTCAACAAACTCACATGGTAACTATCTGATGGCGCACAATACCAAGCAGCTACTTTCCCAGAAAAGGATCACTCCTGAAGTTGCAAGAAAATATTTCGAAATGTCACCAGACACTTCGTACAAAAAACTCATAATGTGAAAATTATCCAATTTTAAAAAAAGGGGGCACCCCCCTTTTTTTAAATCAGAATGCACTCTAACTAGGGTATGATTCATTGGTTTTTTAAATTTCAGGAAGACTTAGCATGAAAAATCAACGAGGCTTCACCTTGGTTGAAGTCATGATTTCCATGGTTCTGCTTGCGATGTTCGCGATGTTTATGTCAGTTAACATTAAGGACTTGGTTGATACTCAACAGGGGTATGATAATGATATAAGGATTGTCGATCTGTCGAAGAAGATAGAGGGGCATTATCGGCAAAATGCATGGAACGTTGAGTCTGAGCCAACAAATAAGTATTTTGTTGGTGGCACATCGTTTATTTTAAATGGCGAGTACACATCCAGTAGCAACCCTGCATGGGTTTTGTTGGCTCGACAAATAGGGCTGAGTGAGCGAGATTACGTTGATGGCTACAATCGCCCTTACAAAATACTGATCAGCCCCAGATTGACCTATAATTACGAAGGAATCCTTGTTCCCTATCGCACAATTGCTTTTGTGAGCAATAATGGTGGTGATGTCACTTCTGGTAATCAGGTTATCCTCAGTACGCTTGATGCTAATGGGACGATCAATCTAGCCAATCGTGAATCAGCGTCAGTTTTTAATTCGCTTGAGATTTCTACTGCGAACTTTATTGAGACGCGAGAGAAGGTTCGTTCTATTGCATCACTCTACACTCAGTATTACTGGGGCAAGGTAAACAATGGCAAAAATGACGCCAGTGTTAATTATTTTGCTGGCGGGACAGGCTCACCTATGACTGGGGTAACTTGGGATAGCGCATCGACAATTAAACCCACCTGCGCCTCTGATCCAACGATGGTTATCGATTTAGACTCTGCTGGAGTTCCAATCACCAAGACAAACTTGGACAAGGTGCTTGGGCTTTCAAAGAACATGATCACCACTGCGTGGGGAACGGAAATCGGCACACTGAACTGCAATAACGCGACATTCAAGACCGGTGGTGTTAATGTGGCGTACTGGACATTCTCGAAAAACAAATTGCCTTTCACCGCTCTTCTTGGGTTTGCGCTACCGAATCTTGATAGTTACGTTGTTTCTGTTTACTCGACAAATTAAAAAATGCTTGGAAGGTTTTTTATGATTAGAAGTCGTGGTTTCACTTTGATAGAGATGCTTCTTGCATTGGCTACAGTGACGGTGATTCTCTCTATCACTGTGCCGTTTGTGGGGCAGCTTGTATCTTTTAAAGAGAACGCTGAGACCAGCAACAACATCAAGGGCCTCAATATGGCCCTGAAGAAGTGGTATGAAGACAATGCCTTCAACATTGACACAAACACCGCTTCTGGGTTGTTAATGCCGGATGGAACTTTCGCAACAAATAACACAGGGGTTCTGGGGGCAAAATGGAGTGGCTTGCTTTCTCGGGTCGGGCTTGATGACCGCTACCTTGTCGATGGTTTTGGCCGGAACTACAAATTCTTCGTCAGCAATAGGCTTCAGTACGCCTATGAAGGCGTTTTGATCCCCTACCGTGTCATTGCCATCATTAGCGCAGGCAACACAGACAGGGACGCTGACGGCTCTTCTGACGTGAAGAGTACCTTTGACCCAGCTACTGGCATAGTGACTCCGGCAAGAGGCGAGATTATCAGCACCTTTAGCGGCCTTGATGTTCAGGTAAGAAAGTTCGAGGAATCCAAGAAAAAACTGCGTGAACTTGCTGATGTGTACAGTCAGTATTACTGGTCTCGTTACAGGGCTAGTGCAAATGAACCGTCAGTAAACTATTTCGCTCGAAATGGCACAGACATTAAGTGGGACGCATCTGCTGACCCAGCTCGGGTTGTTGAAGTAACTTGCGGCAAGCCTGCTGGCACCCTTTCTGGTGTCACCTTGCTTGGAACCAACATCAAAAACTCGAAACTGAATACCGCTCTCGGTCTGACTGACGCATCCATCCTTGATGCCTACAATCGGGAGTTCAGGATTTTGAACTGTGGCACCACGTCGAGCATGAGGGTGTCTGGAGCAAGCTACAGCCTAACTGTAAGGGATCCAACTGTAGGTAATGGCCTTCCCCCTTATACAGCAGCCATGGGGTTCACCATGCCGAACGCCGAGTCGTACATCATTAGTGTGACCAGCCGATTCTAAAAACCGTATGTTAGTGCTAATTGTTAATAAAAAAGCCTCAGATTACTGAGGCTTTTTTATATTATTAAATAGAGTTGTTATGGCGCGAAGTCACTTTCAATCGACTTTGCCTTCTTCGGTTTTTTTTCTTTTATAAACGTGGGTACAGGGGTGCTTTCCTTGTCACATTCAGAGATGTCAGTGCATCTGGTGAGGCTGGTTATCATTACCCCTCTCTTGGATTCGAAGTGTTCCTTGATCGTCCCCTTTACTAGGTACGTTTTTCCGATCTCCAGTGCGGGAGCTGAAGAGGAATAATAGGATTTCCAGTCAAAAGTGCGATCTTCATCATCCTTCATTCTGTACGTGGTAGATGGGTAGTCGTCGAACGGTTTGTCAAATAATTCGACAACAGTAAGCTTCAACTCTCCCCTCTCCTTCACGTTACCAAAATGCGCCCCTTTATTGTTGAGATCTGCTTCTCGCAGCATCTCTTGACTGTACTGGTAAGGCATAGAGCAGGCAGATGCGATTTTCAGCCTGTCCGACAGTTCAATGCTGGCGGTATTGGCGATGACGAGACAATTGGAGTGATATGGGGTGTCAGGGGTCTTCTTCCCGGCCCAGACTAACGTGTTGCTGGCTTGCTCAAGGTATTTGTTAATATTTCCTTCGCTGTAATCTTTTATAATATTGAGAACTGATGGTTCATTGCTGTTGTATAGTTCGATCACCTTTCTGAAGGTGGCGTCCGATGGCGAGAGCGCCATTTTCGATGACGTATAACCATCTTTGGAGATGCTGTAGGCGGCAATAGCCATTAAAAGCTTGGTGTCAATCAGTCCGACGCCATAATGCCCACCCCCCCATGCACGGATATCATCTTCATCCAAGTTGCTGGCTTTTAACAACATCCCATCCATCAAATAGGCATTCGTGATGGCCTCAAGCGCATTGGTGCCAAGGAAGTCATCAACGCAGGTAGAGCCGACCTGCTTCACCTCATCCAGAGCTTGATTATAAAGGACGATGGTTTCCTTTCTGTATCGCTTCGTTTCGCAGTGGTCGCAATTAGGCCCACACTCGGCATAATGCTCTATGTTGTTTTTTAAGGCCATATCAGCCCCAAAGCTAAGGCTTTCTCCGTTGTTCGGAGTGCTGAGCATGTTGCGGATCGGAGCGCTGGCTGGGGAAGTGTGAGAGCCGGAGTGGTCAATTTTCACAAGCACTTCCCAGCCATTCAACTTAGGCTGATCACCTGTGATAATGCATTGTACGTGGGGAACAGTGATCTTGTAAGGAATGAGGTCTCTTACATCCGGCAACTTTTGATAGATGGTGATGTTCTTGTTTTTTATAACATCTGAAACAAGCAGTGTGGGTGCCGGAAGATTGTTGCTCTTTGCTTTTTTTATTAATTTATTGAAGTCTTTCTTAAGGGATTCAATTTTGCTGACCGGGATAAACACTTCACGTTTTCCTGTACTCATAGCCCACCCTGATGTTGATGTTAAGCGCCTACTTTGAGCACTATACCTTGTTACGCAGATCTAGTGGTCAAATAAAAACCGCCAAGATTGCGGTTTTTATTAACAAATAGCAGGGTCACTTTAGGATGTTAGGGAACGGGTCTTCTGGGTTCGCTCGTTGACTGTTCCGCCCATTAGGAGTTCGACTATTCCAGTTTGATTTTTCAGATGCAAACTCGGTCGCCACAGTTGGAAGGCTGCTTGCCATGGGGCCGTCGATGACTTTTTTTCTGGCCTCAACTTTCCACTGATTGAACGCACTGCTGGGCATTTCAAATGAGTTGATGTTTGCCTTTCCAGTCACGTTGAAGATCATGTTGTGGTCTACCGGGGCTGTCAGATTTGTATTTCCGTTGATCCATGAGGTAGTGAAAGAACCAGCGACCCCTGTGATCATCCCTGTCCCGATAGTGCTGCTCATTGTCCCTACGGCACCGAGTGCGAGGGCGCCAAGGCCAGCAGCAACCCCACCCGTGACAGCAGCCACAACCATCACAGATAGCAGAGTCCATGACTTCTTCGTTTCAGAGTGCGTGAAGATAAGGGTTTCCGAAGTGTTCAGGTTAGTGCCATCCCCCATGCCTACAAGTTGAACACCGGAGTTTACAGACTTCCCAGTGGCCGTCAGGTATCCAAAAATCGGGGCATTGGTATCAAAACTTGCACCGCTTGCTGGGACGACATCTGCACCGACCGTGCCCACTGGAACGAGCAGAGACCATGTTGGTTTGATGTAGGCGTTTAGTGTCGTGGTGATCTTTTTTCTCAGTTTGCCGCCACTCTTCTTGGTCTGAACATCAGCGCGGGTAGACATCTCTGCGTACATTGCATAGTTGGCCCCAGTGTTTTTCATCGCCAGCCCCATGGCCGTCACAAACGCTTCCGGCTTGATGTTCGCAAACACCAGCTTATTGGTGGCATCCTTGAACTCATTGAAAGGGTTGCCACCATACAAGGTGTTGATCAGGGTTGCTTGAGAGGCAAGGAGATCGCCACCTGAAGCTACGCTGTCAAAGCTGTAAGGCGTGAATGCTTTCTGAAGCAGCGTTGCTGACCTGTCAGAGTTACGGCGGATGTTCAGGATAGAGATCGTGCCCACAGCATTGCTGATATCGTAGATCCCATAGACAGAAACCTGACCACGCCCGACCTGCGTTGTCGAAAGGCTTGTGGCCTGACTGGCCGGGATGTTGTAAATGGAGGTTCCGATATCCTCATCGACACCGATCCCGGTCTTCGTCACAATGTCGTCAATGGAAAGCTCGACGTCATTACTGAGCTGATTTTGGATAGTGGATTGGGCTACCCAGTCGGTTGCGTGAGCCTGCACTGGCAGGATAGCCATTTGCAGGGAGAGCACCGAGACTGTGAGATTTAAAAAAACCCCCCGCACTTTCCTTTTTTTAATTTCAACTCTATTCATCGCGCTTATCCTCATGATCTGAAAGTGCGTGACATGGATTCGGATTATTGATTTCGATATTGTACCGTGTTAACGGTTTTTGTAACAGTCTGGAGTGAGTCTCATGGTTTGTCAGCCCTCCCCTCCCCCTCCCCCTACTCCGCGTTAAAAGACTAGCTCCAGGGGTTAGAGGTTGCAATTATACTGAAGTGCTGATTCCAAGTGTTGGAATTAAAAAATCAATATTTTAATAAATCTTGTAATTGAGAAAATGTTAGCTTTCAGATCTTGCATGATTTAATATTCATGAAAACATGCGGTTATTTTTTGGATAGTTGGAGCTTTTTATGAAGTTTAAAAATGTCATGCTGGTGTCAGCAATGATGTCTGCTATCGGTGCAGGCTCGTGTTTTGCAAACGAACTTATCGACCAGACAATTAACAACGTTGTTGCTGCACAGCAGCCAGATCTTCCCTCTGCTGTAGGGGGGCAACCACAAGGGCTCCAGCAACCAACTCTGCCTGCACAACAAGGTGTGCAACCCCCCCAGCAACAGCCGTTTGTCGCGCAGGCTGGGCCGAGTTCTGACAAAGGCGGCGTTGACAGCATTGTCGGCGTTCTTGCTGACAAAACGAACCCCTTCACCGGGGAGCCGGTAACGGTAGAAGATCGGAAAAACATGCTGTCTGCGGTTGCTCTTGATGCGCAGATCATCGAAAAGCAGCTTGAAGTTGAAAAGAAACGTGGTGAGCTGAGAATGCTGCCTGCTCGGATCGATGCAGCCATTGCTGAGCAAAGCGGTGCAGGCGGTCAAGCTGGACAACCTACCGTCAACGAACAGCTCATTATTCAGCAGCAGAACAATGAGGCGGAGATCGAGCGTCGTGTTCAAGAGGGGGTTCGCAAGGCCCAGCTTGAAAAGGAGTTTGAAATTCAGACACTGAAAACCAAGCTTCAAAAGAAACAGGCTGCTGATGCAAAAATGTCCCTCAGTTCGGTCGTCGAAGCTGTCGGCAAAAAGATTGCCATCATCCGGGTGGGTGAGACCGAGAAGAAAGTAATGGAAGGTGGCGTCGTTTCCGGTTGGGTTGTTTCTCGGATCGATACCGACACCCGTAGCGTGACACTGAATCAGCGCGGTCGATATGTTACCCTCGACATGAAGCGAGCAGTATCACAGATCGCATCCAGCTCTAAGTCGTCTACAGCAACGGCGAACGGCTCTTATGATAATGGTGATGCCCCCATTACGCCGGATTTGCCGAACGCACTTCCCCTTCCAAGACTCTAATGCTCCATGCGTGGAAATTAAAAAAGGCACCGAAAAGTGCCTTTTTTTATAGGATTTATTTACCAAGTTTAAATTCACATATTGCATGATCGCATAGCGAGGTGGTCAGTGATGTGTTGATGTTATTTTTCAAAATATGCAGATAAGTAAAACAGTGCATAAACAAAAACAAAGCTCACTATGGCTGAAGCAATAATAGATGCCAGCATGTGGTAAATGGTCGCAAATGCTGACTGTGATAATTTAAGGCCAGTCTCCTTTTTAATTTCATAAACAGAAACAGCAAAAAGAAGCGGGATGGTTATTGTGGAGGTTGCACCGGTAAAAGCGTAGGTAGGTGCGAACATCAAGAATGATAGCATTGCTGTCAATGCGTAGATCCTTGAGGCGGTATACCTCCCCATTTCACGACTTATCTGAAACTTGTCGTCTTCGAATTGCTCAAGGTAATTATTGGATGATTTTGACTTGAGTTTGGCGCTATTTGACTTGAGGTAACTATTGACCACGCTTGCAATTATCCCTCCTGAAAAATTAGCCATTATGTAGAGGTAAGCAAGGGTTATGGTCACGACAATCGCTAAAGTGCTTGGCGATCCAAAGATACCGACATCCGCTCTTAAGTCTGGCGTCATTGTCGATATTTGATACATGATTGCAACAGGGGCAGACGCAAACATCACATTCAAACGCTTGCTCCTAATCAGGTTGCCATGTTTTTCCTGTGCCATGATTTCGTCAGCGCTGTTATTTTTCTTCGACGACTCTTTTTTATTAAAAATCATACCCCGAACCTTCTTTGAAATAATAAATAATTACTCCACCCAATATACCTCATTAGTCATCCGTTTACAATGTTGGCAATTACTACCGCCACTCTGTTTTTAATAAGAATATAATATTTGATTATTAAGATCATGATTAACATAACCCAACCTAAGCGCTCTCTACTGTGGTATAGTCACAAAATAGGCTAAGATTTAATTAAATATGCTAGTGAGGTGTGTATGGCTGTTACTGCGGGAGTTCCCTCTTCCAAGATGGTCGCGTATGTGAAAACCGTATGTGACGCTTATGGCTTCAGTAAGCCCAACCTGAGAAGCTTTGTGGCTACCAAGGACTTCCTCGACTTCTGGGCGCCAGAGCAGATCATCCACCTCCGAAAAATAATGACGGAGTATTCTTCTGGCCTGCTGGATATAATTGAGAAAGACGAAAGTCTCGACACGCAGGATCTGCGTGGCCGCATCCTCAATGAAGTGGTAATGCGACACGGAGGTAAGCTGAACAATGTCATGAGCCAGCGCCTGATATCGGAACACATCCCGACGTTGCGCGAGTTCAAGGAGGGGCTGTTCGCCGATGTTGGTGACAAGCTGGTTGCAAACTATCGTAAGAACAACACGCGAAAGTCAGACAACACAACAAGCCAAGAGAAGGAGCCTTCAGAGGTTGGATTTAAAAAAAGGGCCATGCCTGATAATCACTTCTCCAAGAGCAAGGAGAAGCCGGAAACATCTGCTGCCATGCCCCCTATTCGAAACATTCATGATGCTCGCGAGCAGGTTGTAGAATGGGCAGTCCAAGGCTATACCAGTCTGTTTAAATGTATTCCCGCTGTGGATGTAAAAATGGCTGACGGGCGAAGCTTGATGGCAGGAGCGATGGATTACGGCAGGGACTGCCTAGAAGCAGTCGAAGACAAGTTTGCTACCTTCAAGAGCGCCACAAGGCTTAGACTGGAGCCAAAATATATTGCCGAGCAGGCAGATATATTTTTTAAATCCTTGCAAAATTCGGTATCCAAGGGAAGTGTAAGCAAAAAAGATTGCGGTGATTTCAAGTCAATAATAGAATCTAACCTCAAGAAATTAGCCAGTGAGACTGAAAGCAAATGGAAGGAAATTGTGGTAAAAATCCACGAAATCTTGATGGGCGCAGTCAACAAGATAATCATAGGCTTGAACATGGCTAGAGCAGCAGCTTTCTCTCGGGAAATGTAAAAATGAAAAAACTCCAAAAGATTATCGCTTTTAGCATCTTGGCTTCTGTAGCACAAGGCGCTGCCGCTATCAATGATGGCTATGGTAATATCAAAAACGAGCTTTTCCATAGACAAGATTCATATGCGGTAAAGATGCAAAAACAAATTGCGCACAGCTATGAAAATGGCTTGAACGGCTTCTCCAAAGACAAGGCAAAAGCCCAACTGTGGTATGAAGCTGCATTTCGTCATGGCGATGGATATTCTGGATATAAGGCTTCCCTGATAGCAAAGGAGTCTGGCAGGACGGAAGATTTTGTTAAAATATCTGAAGACGCTACCCTTCTGGGCAACAGGAATGCCTGCCTAGAACTCACAAGCTATTATGTTGAACAGTACAAAGCTGATCTACTTCTTAATAAAAAATATCTATACAAGTCTCGTGATGTGCTCTTTCACTGCTACGACAAGTCCGACGAGGCAACTAGCAAGAAAATGAAGGAGATCCAAAAAGAAATATCTATCATAGAGCACAAGGGTGTTTTTAAGAGATTTTTCTAAGGCTATGACGACTAAATATCTCCAAGGAAACGGGGGCTTTGTTGCTTATGCACGATGAAATCCGGCCAGCTAGATCTAAGTATTTTTATTTAGACTTGGACAACATCGACCCCTTATTTTTCCATGAGATTATGAATGAACTCAGCAAGGAAGCCTTTGACCCCAAAACGGAGATAGTTACCAAGGTATACTCATCTGATTTAAAAAAATCCTACCTTTCCGCTGGTGATGAAGAAAAATACAACAAAATCAATCTCCAGATATTCGATTTGTCCGGCACCAAGAAATTTGGTAAAGAGGCAGTAGACCGGCTTGTGTCTATGGATGTCGTCTCAGATTTAATTAAAAAATCCCCTTCAGACGTTTCATTTGCAAGCAATGACTATGATTTCTACGGAACGCTTCTTTTCTTAGACCGATTCTTTGAGGGAGTGGAGGTTTCACGGGAGTTTATATACAGCAAAGATAAGGCTGATCTCGGGATACGATCTTCAGAAATAAAAATAAGAGCAGTCTCTTGCGGTGAAAAAAAGAAGGATTTGGAGGTTGAATTGGCACGTCATGTGGACGCTCTGGGACTCCCTTTTGACGGAAAAAACTCTACCGAAATTTACATTGGCCTTCACAAGAATGGCGTCAATGTGAAGGATTACATTGGAAACAAGAGCTTCACTGGATTTCTTAATAAAATGGAAAAACCGAAGCGAAGCAGAATCACAACCTCTTGCGAGCCGAGCTGACCCCCCTCTTCTTACTTTATATTTGTTAATAATTGGTGGGGGTTAAAATAAAAAAGCCACTACTTGGTAGTGGCTAAATTTGGCGGCACGAATCAGTTATTTACATGCCAAGACCTTGATCATTGTCTTTGTCATGGCTCTTGTTACGCTCCACCCCCTTGCTCATCCCTTTGTTCAAATCGACAGGGGTGACGCCGGGGAAGTTGCACTCATAAAGAGGCTTACCTTCCGGGGACATAGCAACCGGGGGGATTTCGTAGCGATCACCATCGAACACAAAGGTGATCTCTCCGCTATCCGCGACGGTCACGTCAGAGCACAGATCGCCATTAGCCAGCAGCTTGTTGACTTGCTCCACATCGATCATTGGGACGAAGGTGATGCCATTACGACGCAGGCCATCATCGTAACCCTCAATGTGTTGCTCAACGCCATTGATCCCGACCCTGACACGCTTTGCATTGCTTTGCAGGGCACTCAGCTCAGACTCTTCCACACGACGCAGGGAGTCCAGATCTGGGTTCCCAATCGATTCCCCGCCGCAGAGTGGGTAGATATCATCCCCCTCAATGATCAGGAGGTTGTTGAGTTCCATTTGTTGATTTTTGCCAATGAGTAGCGCATCAGTCCGTGCTGCCTCGTGGGCTTGCTTGACGATGTTCTCTCTGACGCTGTAGCGCTCAGTCATGTTGCCACTTCTCCCAGTGCCGCCCTTTATCAAGGTGGTTATCGATTATTCAACATGACGGGGATTATATCACCCGAAAACCGGGTTGTGTTGAAAAGAATCTACATCAAAAGTTACACCCTTTTTTTTGGGCGGCATGGTAGGATTTAACTAATGCGTGAATAATATATGCAAATTTATTGGGTGGTGGGATATGGAAAAGCGTGAAGTGCATGTCAAACAAGACCATATATTATCTATTGCTAGTGAACTAGACAAGATGCGTCTTTTGACCAAATTCTTTGAGTATTCTCAAAACGCCCCCAAGAAACGCATTGTTGAAAGGTTTGAGTCAAGCGTAGGGAGTGATGTGACGGCCAAGGTTAATTCTGGTCTATTGACAATGAGTTTTCGCTCCAGAAGGTCGATCAGCGTAAGTAAGTTGCGGCAGAAGTTTTGGGAGATTTATAAAAGTAAAGAGAATCAGGCGCTGAAAGATTACGACCCCAATAAAGTCACCTTGGAGAAGTATATGTTTCAGGCGAGGACGACCACTCTCAGTTACTACAATGACGATATATCTTTAATGCTCAATAGAATGGGAAAGCTTACCCGTGAGCTTAGAGATAGAAACTCTGATTTCCTTCATTTTATGGATAGTGATTTCTCAAGAGGACGTGATGATGAAATTTATATAAAAAGAAAGGTCGTTTACGAAAGCCTCAAGGCGCGTCTTGATCTTCTCAGGGGGGTGTTAGAGGAACAGATGTTCGAGTTTGGTCATAATATTAATGACCCACAAAGTACATTCATTATTGGTCAGTTCCAGTCAAACTGCCGCGCATATCCTCAGTTAAAAGAAGATATGATGAAACAGCTTATAACAGAGCGCTTCGGTGCGCCCGGCGACGCCTATTACAATACAAGCACCTCTGTCTATGTGGTGCCCCCTGCTGGGAAGAAGTCAGGGTTGGCTGTTGCCTATGAAGGATTGAAAGAAAGAGCTGCTGGGTTAGTGGAGGTCATCGCTCCGACCATCAGTGAGATGACCCCTCCATTGTTGTTTGCGGCATCCCTTGAAGATAAGGTTCAGACCACAGCGATAGAAAGGGTAGTTAATGACATTAGAGGTAAATCGAGTGTCGAAGATTTTGAAATATGACACTTGAAAAAGGCCGCAGTTATTGCGGCCTTTTTGATCTTGCTACTAGCTGTTTTTGCTAGCTACCCCCCTCCGACTCTTCCATTTCCCTGAAGTATTCATAGAAAATTTCAAGGGCCTCGCGAAGGTAGTTCATGGTGATGGAAAACTCTGCATCTCTTAGTTCAGCCAAGGATTCAGCGTCAGCATCATCTTTTTCGTCCAAAAACTTTGATCCTGCTGACACCTTAGTAAAGTTGAACTCTTCATCAAGGGTTAAGAAGAATTTGTCGTCAAAGTTGAGAGACACCTTCGTAACAACCTTGTTGTAATCAGCGACGTGATTGATAATTTCATCGGAGGATAGGTTTTGATTGGCGCATGTCACTTTCGACTTTTTATTGCCATCCTCAATCAGTACGCAGTCTCCACCTAAAATGAATCCATTGGGGGGTTCATTGTCGGTTCTATCATCTATCCACAATGTCATGACCCTTTTAAGGTCAACAAAAGGTTTTGCCGGGACAAAGTGAATATTCCCGTTAAACACTCTGGAGAGTAGCGATTTGACGTTTTCAATGACGCTGTTTGATGTACTGCTGATAATCAGGTGATCTGTCTTGAAGTCAAAAATTGCATCTACCTTATTGAAGCTGCTGAAGGCATTTTTTGCCATTTCAGCAACTATCTCTTCTTCACAGTCGAGCATCATTTGCTTGATGACCAATGGATCTGTGTGCTTGTACTCTGCGCCAAGCTGCTTCTTCACCCGGCTAACCTTTCGCAGTTCAAGCTCTGATTTTTTAATATCCTTAGTCTCTGTCATCACAGAGAACATGACTGCTTGCGGGATGGAATGTGTGATAGCGTTGTCACCTTCTTCCACAACCTCTACGCCATTCTCTTCATCTTCCTCGCTGATTTTGTCAGGGATAGATGATAGTGGCGCCATAGGGTGGAAAAAGCCAGACGATGACAGGAGGCTTGGCAAGCATCGGCGAAAGGCAATCTGTTGTAGAGCCTCTTCAATCTCTGGTTGCGACGGAGCCTTATCATCTGTGAAGCTGGTTTTAAAAAATGTCATGTTCTTAAAAATCATACCCATACCCTTTATTCTATCTATGTGATGATCATTGCATTGAGATCATCGTTTTGCAAGCTATTGAACTGCGCGATATATTTTTTAAAAAATAAACCTGTCAACTTGACTGTCAAGCCCCCTGCTCGCCCCCATTTTGGTTGTGTTTTCGCAATGAAAGCCATAAAATAAATAAGTGTTGCTGTACGCAATCCAGACCTTTTCGAATTTATTATAAATTATTAAAAAATGGTTCAGTGGAGAAATCTATGTCTACTCAGAGCGAAGTAGCTAATATACGAGCAGGAGATGGAGAGTTTCTTAGCTACATCTTTAAGCTGTCCAACGGGCAAGCCTTTGATATGGTCAGGATGCTCTTTGGGGACTGGGTAAATGTGTTGTTTGGTGGGGATTCCAATGGAGCCCCTACTGTACTGACAAGTGTAGTCTCCTACATGAACCTGATTGCCATTGTGTTCTGTGTCGTTGTGTGCGCCTATGTCACCTTGGCTTCAGTGGTTAAGACTGCCACTGAGGGCGAGATTCTTGGCAGTAGATGGTCGCAAAGCTGGATCTTGATACGCATGGTCTCAGCCATATCCCTCATGCTCCCCCTCCCCGCTGGCCTGCTAGGGGTTAACGTATCACTCATCCAAATCATCGTGCTCTGGATTGGTATGGTCGGCAGTAATGGGGCTGACTATATGTGGAGATACGCGGTAGCCAATCTTATTTACAATGAAGTCAGCGTCAAGACGACCAGTCTTGGAGGCAAGATTTCAGCAGATATGCTTAAGATTATCTACTGTGCCTCTGGCATGGCAAAGGCGAAGGAAATTAGAACTGGCGATGCGTTTGAGATCCCGATATACACAACAAACGATGACGGGGTTCGAACTCGATTTGCCGGTGGGATGAAGGATTTAGGGGCCATTGACTCTAGCGTTCGACGCATTACATTTGGCCCAGTTACCCAAAGCTGTGGTTACATAGAAGTCGATGGTGACATCAATAATAGTTTGGAAGCTGGCAGCTTGCGGGGTATTGCTCAAAAATCACTTCTGACGATGATGAGCGATCTTTATAAGAATGTTTACACTCCGCTCGATAAGCCCAATTATAGTGCCGCCACACTGAGAACCTACCTCATAGAGGGGGAACGTCAAGATAGTGCAGCACTAAGTGAAGCCATTGGTAACTACGATCAGATTTTAAATAATCAGAGGACGCAGATTAAAGAATCTCTTCTCAATTATGCGAAGGGTGACATTACTCAGAGTAAAAATATTTCCTCTGACGCTAAGTTGCTCGGCTCGTGGGTATTTGCTGGTTCGTTTTATAATTACTTTGACGAGCGAGTAGTTTCACATTCCAGAGGGATGAACCTGATTAATGGAGCAGTTACTTTCAGCTCCCCGGACATATGCAGTATAGAAGTGGTCACTGCTAGGATGTCTGGTAGCGGTTGGTTTGGTAGCTCAAACACAAGCGAGGAAACATGCTACTCCCAGCAGGAATACGATAAAGTTAATGTTTTGCTCACAGCCTTTGGTAATAGCAAAAACACCAAAGGAAGAGGCAAAACATCTACATCGACAGATGTTGATCTATCCATGAATTGCCAATCGGAAGAATCCTGTGATACGAAATCTACAATGCAGGCTTTTGCTGAGAGCTTGAATCCAACATCAACTGTAGCGACTTGGGCATCTACTGGGATCATGAACTCTGTAGCTTATGTAGGCAGCATATCGTTCTTCGGCCTTGGAGCTGATGTCTCAGATGTTGACGGAGACCAAATCGGGTTTGAGCACCTACAGAATGATGGCTCCCTGAAGATGGGCAATGCTATCGCCACCATCTCCGCCATGGGTCGCTCTATTGTGGGCACGGTCGTTACAGGCGCAGCCCTTGTTGGCTACCTCAACATCGCGAAAGGCGGTCTGGATGGGGTAGCTGATTCGATAGTGGGTAAGTTGGGGATGTCAGTTCCATCTAAAGTGTTGGCTTCATCCATAGTTAACCTGATGACATTACTGATTACAATAATGATGATGGTAATGCCTTTTGCGGTACAGTGTGCTTACCTTGTCCCTCTCCTTCCCGCAATCATCTGGATCTCGGTTGTCGTTGGATGGGTTATTTTACTTGTAGAGGCAATGGCAGCAGCACCTCTTGCTGTAGTTCAAATGGCAACCCCTGAAGGTGAAGGTATTACGGGAACTCGAATGGAGCGAGCCATAGCCCTGATTGCCGCACTAATGCTGCGCCCTTCTCTTTCCATAGTCGGTCTGATTGCTTCAATGTTTGTAGTAAATATTGCGTTCATGCTCGCCAATGTCATCTTGAAGGTTTCCTCATTTAGTATTGTAGGTGGATTTGACCTATTTGGTATGGCTGTATTGATCTGCATTTGGGCAACGACATGTGTAGCTGCGGTAAAGGAAGCGATGAAAATAATACCTACACTGGGCAACGACATCCTCGACTGGTTCAGTAATGGTGTAGCACGTAGCTTCGGTGGTCATATGTCAGCAGAGGCAAGCGCTGGCTTCAATAGAAACACGCTCACGGAAGTTTCTGGAGCCCTAAGACATGCCAGAGCTGAAAGCCGGAGAAGTAAGTATTCAAGAGCTGGCAGAGGCGGAAAGAATAATTAGGAGTGACATGAAGGGTAAAACAAAAAAGCAGGCTATCAAGCCTGCTTTTTTATTAACAAACGATAGTCAAATTAAATAGAGAGAGAGAACAAGGATGATAATTAACACATTCCTTGTGACTGAAGAATTTTCTGTATTTGTCTTCCTGTTAAGTGTCTTGCAGACATCAGTTACAGCATCAATAGCTACGCTGCTATCAACCAAAAAAAACTCCCTGCTTTTATTAACCCTGTATCGAGACAGTCTTCTATGGATTTCTTTTTCAGCAACACTCGGAACCCTTGCCTGTTTTTTAAAAACTACAGAGAAGTCTTCTGGAACACCAAAGGCTCTATTTAACTCTCCTACCCGCTTGTCAACAGTCCTAGATGTCATACCTATCTTAAGAAGATTTCCATTTCTGTAGTATTTATTGGAAAGTATATATATGTATCCCATCTAGTGAGGCTCTGCATGTTAATAATCAAGTGACATGTGCTTTTTTTCTTGAACTAGGTCACTTGTTAGCCTGCCTTGATACTCCTTGACAACTGCTTCTATTTTTTCGTCATTATTGGCAGTAGAGAATCTATTTAAGGCTGATCTCAATCCACTTGTATAGTTTCCTATATCGTATGATGAAATATAGAGTAGCTTAGCAATAGGCTTGTGATCGACATTATGAGATCCCATTTTGGGAGTTATTACTCCATCCTTGAAGCTGTAATTGGCACCGTTCATGGCTGATGAAATCATCGTAAAATTCTTGATTGCATCATTGAAGGGGAGCTTTGAAAATGAGGACATCATTCTTTCCATTTTTATATCAACGTCATCGCCGTCAAGATCATAGCCAAACAACATCCCCTCTCTGTCGTAGTGCCTTTTTACTTTTTCCAAAAGGGAGCCTGTTGCATGAACAAGATCCCCTTTGACGCCTACACTGTGTCTGATATCAATTATGTCATTTACCAGTGTTGAGGCTTCACTGCTACTCAGATTATTTTCTTTTATTGTTCTACTTAGACCAAGAACATCAGCGTAAAACTCACTTATGTATTCATTGTAGCTCACCGAAAATACACTAAGCAAAAGCGCCTGCTCTTTATTGAGAGCTGCGTATGAGCTACTTGATTTCATCTTACCTAGATTCTTTGCTGCTAGGTCGGTTTGATCCTTGATGAACTTACTGTTTTGAGTCTCGCAATGCGAAAACTCATGATTGATGATGAAGCTTTCAAATAACTCTTTTTTGGAACCATAGGCAAGACTACCGTCACTTCGTGAAAGTTCATTCGCATTGTAGTTGATGAGGAAGTCTTTGTTGTATATGACGGAGCAGGCACCCTGAATAGACATTGCGTAAGCAAACCCAGCCCTGTAAGGCTCCAGTGCATTGGCACCGGGGATCATCCTCATTCCTTCATCTTTTATGATATCTCGCAGGGCACTTATCTCTTCGCTACTACCATCCCTAGCAACCTTTTCCACATGCTTTAGCCTTGCCTTCATTGAATCAAGCTGTACTATTGCTCTCTGTTCGGTCTCGCTAGGAAAGCCATCTTTTGCTGCCAATATGAGATTGGATATAGACATCTTCATCGAAAGCCATGTTTTGTAATTACCAATAAGGTCTCTTTCGCTCATCTTATCAATGGCAATTAGATAGTCATCAACCATCATTGATGAGATATCAGAAGATGGGAATCTAGAGTCCAGAAGGCTTATGCTTATATCCCCCTGACCGGATATGTTTTTTCCACTAAATGACATAACCTTAACTTTGGAAAGTGAGTTCAGGTTTTTAAATAGGGTGGACGGCATGGATGTCGTTTTACTCTGCGCTTGGGTAGTTGCTGTCTTATTGAAAGCGCTAAGATCTGCATCCTTTATCGTTTCAGCGAATATAGGGTTAGAGAAGGTTGATACCATGGCGGCGGTAACAACGGCTTTAAATATCTTGCTCGATGCAATTGATTTGCCATTGTTTGCGTGTTGAATTAGGTTGGCAACGACCTTATTTTTATCCACGCTACCTTTTATTTTAAGCATATAAATTTTACCTTCTTTGCCAAACGATGTAGAATGACATCATTGTAACATATGTCTTTTGAGGCGAGCATGACATTAAGTAAAAAATTGGCTGGCGCTGGATTAGCGATGAGCACTGATAGAAGCATCATTCCGTCATTTTTCATATCGGTCGATGATCAGGAACTCGCTCTGAACTCAATAAGGGATATTCGCATTGACGGGGACTGCCTTGTTTTAGTCTTTCCTTCCATCTCTTATCGGGTAGAAATGGAAGATGTGTGCTTGGGTGGTGGGGATATGTTTATAGCGTTCATTGACCACCTGAGAAGCGGAAAAGACTTCCTGCTTTCTTTGTGTGATGCAAACCTAAACATTAGGAGTTCAGTGGAAGCGGCCCTTACCTTATAAAAAAAGGGGCCACGCCCCTTTTTTATACCTACGATTTACCCCACTGTGTCAGACGTTATCTCCTAAAGAGATCTTCATGCTTTTCGTGATAATCAATGAATGGCATAAGCTCACTTGGTGATGACTTTATAATAATGAACCACTCATAGATGGTCAGGAGCGATCTGTTACGTATCCTATATGCCATCCAAGAGTGCTTCAGGTACAACACTCCGATGATGATCATAGACAGGGCCAGCGTAAGTAAGGAGAATATTGCAAATGGATAAATGCCATCACGTATATACACTCCTAAGTAGAAGAGATTACATGCGGTTAGGCCGGAACTAAAAACAAACAAGATTTTGTTGAATAGCATTAACCTATTGTGACCTTTCTCAAGATCATGCTCATCCAATCCCTCTTTAGCCATTGCAACCTCAAACGAATACTTGGGCTTGGTAAGCTCTGTATCCTTTGCCAGCTCAAGAGTGTTCCGCACCTGCTCTCTATCTAAAATCGAATTAAAAATGGAGCTAGTTACTGAAGGCCCTTTGTAAGACCTTTTTACGGTAGTCGCATAATCTTTTACCTGTCTAGAGAAGAAGCCACCTATGCGACTTTGTACTGATTTCTTTTCCATGTTGAGGCTCCAATCTAGTAATTAAAAAAAGCAGCATCTGAATAGTTAGATCATAGCATTTTGAGATCAAAAAAAACAATAAAAGACAAGTCTAAAAGCTTGCAGTTGACTGCGAAAGATGTATAATGAAAAGCATAAAGTGAAATAGCATATAAGGATGAATAAATGAAAAAAGACCGCCTCTTTCTCGATCTGGTAGCAGTGGTATCGCTGATGATCTCATTTCTTTTCTTTGTTGGCTTCTTCGTTAAGGATAAGCCCATCGGTCAGACTGCCGTGAACTTTGCCCCCTTCGCTGATTGCACTGTGAAGGTGTCAACCCTCATGTCGTTCTCCCCGCTGTTCGGGATGCTTTTCGCCATCTCAATGTATGGCCTGTTCCTGATGAAGAAAACCTACGTGCAACTCAACTAATAGGAGCGTGTTACCAGCACTACTGGTACGCCTCCTATCACCCCCTGATACAGCCCCCTGATACAGCCCCCTGATACAGCCCCCTGATACAGCCCCCTGATACAGCCC
>Ga0247725_1000075_pt1 | contig 137292 bp, 113 predicted proteins | sample OKSTACKMCFT3sol_FD_183021 | JGI IMG/M metagenome (GOLD analysis project Ga0247725, IMG submission 183021) | Subsurface sediment microbial communities from gas well in Oklahoma, United States - OK STACK MC-FT3-sol | ecosystem: Environmental > Terrestrial > Deep subsurface > Rock core/Sediment...
TAATCAACTACAGCTTTAGGAGAGCGAAATGGCAATGACAGTACAACTGGATGTGGTAAGCGCCGAAGAGCGGATTTTTTCTGGTCTGGTGGAATCCATTCAGGTAACAGGTAGTGAAGGTGAATTAGGTATTTTACCTGGTCACATTCCGCTTCTTACTGGAATCAAGCCTGGTATGGTTCGTATCGTCAAACAGTTTGGCGAAGAGCATCTGATTTATGTCGCTGGTGGCGTGCTGGAAGTTCAGCCGCACAGCGTCACAGTGCTGGCCGACGTAGCGGTACGGGCTGAAGATCTGGACGAGCAAGCTGCGTTAGCTGCTCAAAAACGTGCAGAAGAAGCGATGCAACACGCAGGCGCAGACTTCAACTATGCAGAAGCAGCAGCTCAATTGGCTGAAGCTATTGCCCAGTTACGTTTAATTCAGAAACTTCGCAAAAAATAAGCGGATTACTGCATACTAAAAAGCCACCTTCGGGTGGCTTTTTTTATGCTTTGAGTTTATCAGCACTTCGTCTCTACACTAAAGTTTATGAGAGCAGTCAGCGAAGGAGGCTGCTGCAATTTTTAAAGTCTATTTAGTGCTGGGGTTTCCATTGAATAAACTCCAGGGCAAGTTCAGGTGTCACAAAGACAGTTGCGTAAAGCAGGTCTGGATTGTGTGGATCCGGATATATTCCTAACAACTGATAAGGCAGCTGGCTGCCTTTTGTTTCGCCTGTGGCGACATCATGTTGTTCCAGATGCCCTAACATACCAAAACGGTATTGCTTCTGACCCTGCATTAACCAAAGTGCCATAAAGTTATTGTCTGTGTTGGTCTTTAGTTCTACATCATTTTTACCGCCATCAACATAACGTAAGAGCTTGCCGTCTCGGTGATAGTGCAATTGGCCCTGAGCGTCGAACTGTGCAAAAGTTCCGGCTGAAAACGTTAGTTGAGTTAACTCATTGCTCACTAAATCGAGTTGCCATAGATTCTGGCTATTGCCTTGTAACCTGGTTAGTACCAGACCGCTGTTATCGGGTAACCACACGGCCTGTCCAAGGTCATTGGTTTCGAGTTTGTTGATCAGTTGCTGACGTTGGGTATCGTATAAATACAAGTTACCTTGCTTATGAAAGGCAATATAGCGTCCGTCACCTGACCAGCTGATACCGCTAAGCTTTTTGTCATCCGGTGTAAGTTCTGTCAATTGAACATTCTGTCCCTTATTGTTTAGCCATAGCTGCCAACTGCCGGTCCAATTGGCAGAAAAAGCGTAGCTGTCGCTATCTACAGGAGATACCGCTAAATCTGCCGTGCTGCCTTCTGTATCACTGAGCACAGTAATTTTCCGTTCAGTGGCATTAAAAGGCTGCTCAATTTTAATAAGTTGCATAGCGTTTTGCGTGACGCCGCCTGCAGTGAAGCTGGAAATATAGGCCTGATCTTCAGTAAGCAGAGTTAACTCACCTATGGTAACGCCTTGAGGAAACTTTAGTAGGCTCCTGCTTTTATCAGCCACTTTAAGCTGCAATATGCCATCACCGCCTGGCAAAATAAGGCTGGACTGATCGATACTCCACTCCAGCCCCAACAAAATCATTGGAAATGGCAGGTTGGCGATTCTGGTATGCTCCCTGCTTTTGGGATCATAAAGGTAAATATCAGGTTTATTCGATTCAGGCATCAGAATATAGGCCAGCTTGCTACCATCAGCAGACAATGCCAGCATGGTGACGCCAAGACCTGCAGAGGGAGCTGCCAATAAGGTTTGTATCGCTCCGGTGGTCAGGTTTTCTGCCAGCAGCGCGTTGCTGGAATATAAGCCACCACTGCTTTTGCTGTAGTAAAGCAATTGTCCGTCTGCACTTTGTTGTGCTGTGCCAAAACTCAGGCCCGTGCAAGAGGTTAATGGTTTAACCTGATACTGAGGATACTGGCTAAAATCATAATTCTGGTACTCACAGCGTTGGCCATCTTTACTAATAGCCTGGACTAATAGATTACGGGTTGTTGGTTGCCAGGTCTGAATGCTATACAAATTGTCATTGCCTTCAAGCACCACTTCCTGCAATGCACTGCCTGTTCCCATACCCAGTTTGCGTATAATGGCACGTACAGTGCCGTCTGGCTGAGAGTGGCTATAAGCCAGAAGTTGCTTATCTGGCGACAATAAAGGGCGTGATTCAATGCCTTTAAACCAGGTTATTTTTTGTCTGGCTACAATATCCATCTGCTGAACCTGGGGTTTGTCCTCCAGCTTTGAATTTTCAACGGTTAAAACAGGTTCTTCGCTCGAATAAAAATAACCAGCACCTAGTGCAACAAGCAGTAAGGTTGCCAGCAGACCTGACCAAAGCGGCAGACGTTTAAAGCTGCTGGGTGACGTTGAGGCGTTGAACTCAGTGCTGGTTGGTTGAGTCATTGCTGCTTCAGGCTGATTAGGCAGCTGTAAACTATAACCTTTACGATGATGGGTTTTAATCAGTGACTGTTGCACTTCTGGGTGCTGCAAAACTTTACGAAGTTCAGACATGGCGCGATTTATCGCATTATCATCGACATAAGCTTGTTGCCAAATAGAGTCGACAAGCTGCTGGCGGGAGATTATTTTGCCGGGATGTTCAGTAAAATAATGCAATATCTTACACAACAGAGGTTCCAACTCTATCCGCTGAACCTTGTCATGAATACTGTAATCTCCAGGTGTAAAGGTCCATGGGCCAAGCTGCATCTTATCCATCTGTTAATTATTCTTCCATTTTTTAACCAGTTGTAACTTTAACAGAAGCAATTTCTGATTCAAGTTAAATAAATTAGTCGTTGCTAAATCTTACGAATCCATCATAAGGTTTCAATAATGTTTTTTTATTCCTTTAAAAACAATTGGTTAATCTAAAACTCCTTACCAATAAATTGCTTAGGTTCTGATAAGCGACTTTTTGTCAGCTGTTGGCTAGATTGAGCTCAACAACCTGACGGACAAGACCTCAGTTCGTGGTTGCCAACAGACAAAATGCGAGTAACTGAACAGCACTAAATGAACCAATAAAAGGAATGACAAAATGAAAACAGTAAAACAAACAAGCGTACGTATTCTGATCGTTGCAACTTTATTCACTAGCGCTGCAGCGTTTGCTGAGGAAGCTAAACCAACTTCTGAAGTGGAGCAGCCGAAAAAGGAAGTGATTGTACAGACCAAGGGAATGAGCGATTCATTCGTGCAAGAGTTAAGACAACAATTGAACCATAACATTAAGCATCAGGTTAAGTTAGCCCTGAGCCATTCAGCTGAGTTAATTAAGAACTCGCTGCGTTAATGATGAAAGGCGAGATCCGTCTGCAAATACTAAAAGTACAACATTAGGATTAACACTATGAAATTAACAACGTTGTTTAAAGCAAGTTTTGGCACATTATTACTTAGCTCTGCTTTGGTATCACCAGCAGTTTTGGCTGAAACCTCAGTGTGGAAAGTGAGTAAAGGCGGGGACTACCTGTATGTAGCTGGCACAGTGCATTTGTTGCCTGAGTCGGCTTTCCCTTTACCTGCGGAGTTTGATAAGGCTTACACCGACTCAGACACTTTGGTGCTGGAGACAAAAATCCCTGAACCCACCGATACTGAATTACAAGCTGCAATGTTAAAAGCCATGTCTTACAGCGACAACCGTAGCTTGTCTAAGGTGTTATCACCTGAAGTGTACAAACAGGTAAGCGACTATTTCGCCCCTTACGGAGTGCAGTTGCAACAGTTAGACGGTTATAAACCCGGCTTCATTATGATCCAGATGCTGGCGCTGGAAATGATGAAAGCACAGATGAACGGAGAAGGCGTCGATAGTCACTTCGATAAGCAGGCAAAAATTGATGGTAAACCACAGCTTTATCTGGAGTCGGTAGAAAGCCAGATTAATTTGTTGGCTAATATGGGTGACGGGTACGAAGATGCTTTTATGAAAATGAACCTGGAACAGTTTGGCGACTTTAAACAGTATTTTTCTGCCATGATCGATGCCTGGCGCGCCGGTGACATGACCAGACTAAATACTCTTGCTGTTGAACCAGCGCGGCAAATGGACCCAATGTTGTATCAGGCATTGTTTGTTCAGCGTAATCAAAACTGGTTGCCGCAAATAGAGAATATGTTTGGTAATAGCAATAAAGAGCTGGTTTTGATTGGTGGTGGCCATTTAGCTGGCGAGCATAGTGTATTGGCTTTATTGCAACAGGCTGGTTACAAGCTGGAGCAAGTAAGTCTGTAAGCATAGCCTGAGGCCATTGGAGATTCATCAGGTGATAAATAAAACAACCCCCACGAGCATAAACAATGTATGCGACTGGGGGCAACCAATCAGGTTTAAGAGATATAGGTTGGTCGCTATGAGCAATGTTGTTGCATGGTGCAATAAGTCAGTACAAGAATACAAAAACATACTGATCGTCAGCGGGATCTGGTTGAGTCTTTGGGTTAGTGCAAATCTGAGCTTATTACATTGCCTGATATTTTTTAGATAGAGAGTTTTCAGTTAAACACTGTTCAGCAAAATTTCACCCTGCTCCTGTAATCTGCTGCATTATCTATTAGAATAACCGCATCGAAATTACATGGATTTTTTTATGGCTTTAAATGTTGTGATCCTGGCGGCCGGTAAAGGCACACGGATGAAATCAGATTTACCTAAAGTACTGCACAAAGTGGCTGAACGTCCTATGGTACAACATGTGATCGACACGGCCCGCTCTTTGGGCGCAGAGTCTATTAATCTGGTGTATGGCTATGGCGCCGAACAACTAAAATCTGCCTTAGGTGAACAGGATTTACACTGGGTATTACAAGCACAACAGCTAGGCACTGGCCATGCAGTACAGCAGGCTGTGCCTCATATCGCTGATAACGATACAGTGTTGGTGCTGTACGGTGATGTACCTTTAACGCGCAAAGAAACTTTAGAGCAACTGCTGGCGGCTAAATCTGTCGATGGTCTGGCAGTTTTGACTGTGCATTTAGTCAATCCAACAGGATATGGCCGCATGGTGCGCGAAAACGGCAAAGTCGTGGGTATTGTTGAGCAAAAAGACGCCAGCGCCGAACAGCTGAAAATCACTGAAGTAAACAGTGGCATTATGGCTGTACCTGGTAAACAGCTGAAACAATGGTTAAGCCAGTTACAGAACAACAATGCGCAGGGCGAATTCTACCTGACAGACATCATCGCCATGGCGCACAAAGAAGGGGTGGATATTGCTACGGCTCATCCGGTCACAGCCATTGAAACTGAAGGCGCAAATAACCGTGTACAACTGGCTCAGTTAGAGCGGGCTTATCAGGCGCGTAAAGCTGAAGAGCTGATGTTAAATGGTGCTAACCTGCGCGATCCGGCTCGTATCGATGTGCGTGGTGATGTCACTGTTGGCAACGATGTAATGATCGATATCAACGTGATTTTTGAAGGCAAAGTTGTGCTGGGCAATGGCGTAGTAGTAGGTCCTAACTGTGTAATTAAAGATGCAGTGATAGGCGATAATACAGAGATTAAAGCCAACAGTATGATTGAAAAATCCACTATTGGCATAGGCTGTTCTGTTGGCCCTTATGCCCGTATCCGTCCTGATTCAGTGCTGGCTGACGACAGCCATGTTGGTAACTTTGTAGAGCTGAAAAAAACTACCTTAGGCGTGGGTTCTAAAGCCAACCATTTAACCTATTTAGGCGATGCGGTGATTGGCAGCAAGGTCAACGTGGGTGCTGGTACTATCACCTGCAACTACGATGGCGCTAATAAGTTTGTCACTACTATTGAAGACGGTGTTTTTGTTGGATCAAACAGCTCTTTGGTGGCTCCTGTGACTTTAGGTCAGAACTCCACTGTAGGCGCTGGTTCTGTAGTCACTGCCAGTGTAGCAGCGGATGAACTGGTTGTAGCGCGTTCGAAACAGCGTCATATCAGTGGCTGGAAAAGACCGGTGAAGATTAAGAAATAATGATCGGCAGATCAGAAACAAAACCCGTCCTTGTTGGCGGGTTTTTGTTTTTTGCGCTTTTGACTTTTAGCTAACGATTTGAATATGCGGGCAATGTTGCCGGAAAAATGATTTTACTGCGGGCAATTGTTCCAACGGAAAACTGAATTTTAGTTTGCCGTACATATTGTAAGGGAAATCAATGAAAGCGGTGCGGTCATTCATTTTATCAATAGCAACTTTGCTAACATCAGCAATTTCAAGCTGATGTTGTTTCACGTGAAGCATTTTTCCTTCCAGCCGCAATTGGCTGAGTGGTTCTTCGAAATGATCAGGGTATTGAACTTTAACTTCATAAAGAAAGGGAGCAAATAGAAGCCAGGCTGAATACACCAACGCTGAATGCCAGGGGAGGCTCGTAAACATAGTTAAAAATATTGGAAAAAGGCTCAGGCCCCAACAAATACAGGCTCTGCGCTTTATCTTTTTATCTGCCATCATTTCTTTAAAAGTCATTCCTTCTCTCACATTTCCCTGATTTCTCTAACAAGATAATAAAAAGGCAGCAAAAGCAGGTCAAGACACTTGTTGATTAAAAGTTAAAACAAAACCGACAACCAGCTCATAGGAAACAATAGCTCCGGCGCTATTAATGGCTGCTGATGCAAACTGAAACTTAGCCACTGCAATGCTGAATCAAAAGCCAGCAGTAACAGCACCAGCACAATAAAGGCAGTAATAAGCTGCCGCAGGCCTGGTAATTGAATTGAGTCTTGTGTATTCATCGTCGCTCTCCCTGAAGTTCTGTTACTAAGTCGGGTCTAGTTGCGAAATAGTTGGAAGCTTTTAAAAATAAATCAGGTGAGGTTCATTCGAACTTGCTAAAGTTCGCGCCAAACAGCCCCTAAGGACAATAAAATGATCACCAAACACAAAATTCTGGCTCTTGCTTTACTGCTGTTGGCCTCTTGTACTCAGCTGAATCATCTGGAGATTTTTAGCCTGAAGCAGCAGGAGTTGCAGAGCTTATTGCTGGATCAATTAGAGCAGCAACAAGGTAAAGGTAAAATGTTGGGTCTGCCACTGACACTAAGGGTACGTCAGTTGGAGCTACAATTAGCGCCGGAGAATAAACAGCAGGTTGAATTGAAGCTGGCTATTGGCGCTGAAGTGGATGCGTTATTTAAACCCCTGCACACAGATCTGAATTTACACTTGTCGGCTTTGCCATATTTTGACGACGAGAAAAACGCAATTTATCTGAAAAACTTAACTATTCTGGATTCCAGTGTCGGCAGTGGCAGCTCGCAACTCAAACTGGCACCTTTAAGTAATGAAGCCAAAGCTATCCTGGCCCAACTGCTGAATCGTCAGCCTATGTATAAGCTTGATTGCAGCAAAGTAACGGAAAAAGTCTTATGTGGCATGCCTTTAACTTTAGTTCTGCAACCAGGCGAGTTGTTGTTAAAACCTAATTACTCAGCACAGTAATCACCGTTTTCAGCAGTAAGGCTCAGTTGCTGGGCCTTTTTACCTGTTTAATGTAAAGATGAAATGATCTAGTTGCAAACGATTCTCATTTGATCTAAAGTGGCGCCCAATATTTAAATGAGATCTATTCTCATTAACTGGAGCGTTTTATGTTTAAACTCAAATCCCTGCTTTGTTCTGCCTCGTTGTTGCTGGCTTTTACTGCGGCTGCTCACACTCCTTATCTGGCACCAGCAAGTTTTGAACCCTTAGGTGGCTGGGTCACGCTGGACGCTGCTTTTGCCGAGAAGTTTTTTGTACCTGAAGTGGCCTTTGATCAAAGCGAATTTAAAGTGCTGCAACCAGATGGCAAAGCAGTGGCACCAAAAGAACTGTTTTCAGGTAAAACCCGCACTGCAGTGGCACACCAGCTGGAACAGGATGGCACTTATAAATTCAGCACAGGCCAACGTTTCGGTGCTGTATTTCGTAGCTGGCAACAAGACGGCAAAACCCACAACAGCAGAGATCCAAAAGAACAAATTCCTGCTGGTGCAAAATTAACGGCTCATTTCCAGTCAGTGACGCTGGCCGAAACTTATGTCAGCAAAGGTGCGCCAAGTCAGGCTGCGCTGAAGCCGACTAATCATGGGCTTGAGCTGGTATTCCAAAGCCATCCAAACGACTTGTATATCCAAAACCCAATCAAAGCCACTGTGCTTTATAACGGCAAAGCTTTGGCCGAACAAAAAGTGCAGGTGTATCCAGCCAATTCAGCAGAAGCCGAAACCAAAGTTTCAAAAGAGCTCATGACGGACAAGCAAGGTCAGCTGAATTTCGAGCTGGATAAAGCCGGCACCTATTTGCTGCTGACCCGTTTTCGTACCGATGCACCAGCAGGTGCCAAAGCCCCAACCTACAGTTACAGCTATAGCGCTGTAGTTGAAGTCACTGAATAGCAGGAGTTTATGATGCAACGCAGAAGCACAGCCCTTACTTTATTTTTAGCCATCACCAGCTGTTATTTAGCTGCTGATGAAAAAGCACCAAAAAAACCAGCTCATCAGCCTACAGCTCAGGGCAAAGCCAGTTTTATTCAGGATTATGACCTGGATAAAGACGGTACTGTCAGTGAGGCTGAATTTGCAGAGGTACGCCAGCAGCGTTACAGCGCTATGGACGAGAACAAAGATGGTCAGGTGTCGGTGGACGAGTACGTTAATGAATACGCGGGTCGTCTGGATAAAAAACTCAATACCGAACGCACAGGCCAAATCAAACAAACGCTGGTGCGTATTGAAGCGCTGGATAAAAACAAAAGCAAAACCATAGGCCAGGACGAATACAACGCCTCTGGTGATAAAGCTTTTGCCTATATAGATACCAATAAAGATAGCGTAATCAGCAAAGCTGACCCGCTGCCAGAGCGTGAGCGTAAACCGGATGCCAAACAAACGGTGCGTGCCCGTCCGGCTTTAGTGATGCCAACGACCCACAGTGTGGCCGGAATGCTGGATATGTACGACCAGAATGGCGACGCTAAGGTCGACAAGGTTGAATACCAACAACAACGTGATGCAGCTTTTGCCCGTACCGATCTGGATAAAAATGGTGAGCTGAGCAGCGATGAATACCTGAATGAGTTTGTGGACCGTCTGGACCGTCAAATCGCTAAAACCCGTACCGCTCAGTTAAAGCAGGCTGCAGTGCGCTTTAAAGCCCTGGATAAAGACAACAGTCAGCAAATCAGCGCGACTGAGTTTAATGCCTCAGGCGAACGTATGTTTAAACGCTGGGATACAGATTTAAATCAGCAAGTGACTATGGCTGAAGCTCTGCCTGTGATTAAGAACGAACAAACCAAAGGTACGGCTGAGTAATGAAAAGTTTTGTCTGGCCTTTGACACTGTTATCGTTTAGTCCTGTGCTGGTGCTGGCAAAACCTGTCAGCTATCAGCAGGATATTGCAGGGAAGCAGCTGAAACTGCAGCTGGAAGGCGTCAGCCAAAAGGACTGGCAGGCCAGACTACCCGAGTTTCAGCACTGGTTAGCCGCAGCTAAACCAAAACAGCATGAGTTAATTCAGCTCTGTGAAGAATGGCGTGCACTAAGTCAGCAAAGTTATAGCTGCCGTTTAGGTGCTATAGCTCAGCAATGGCAGCACGCGGTAAAGACGCAAAAATTGCCGGACAGAGTGGAGTTACGTCGTCAAACCAGAGCCATAGAGCAGCAAGTCGTTTTAGCAGCTAACTACAATACTGTGCTCTGGCAGTTGGACGGCTTAGCTAATGCACGGCTGCTGGATGATACCGCTGTACTGCTAAAAAGCTGGTTCCCAAAGTTAAAGCAGATGGATTTACAATCTGGTGTCAGCAGGCTGTTATGGTCTGATGCGGGGGCAATACCGCTAAATTTAGGCACTGAACAACCCTTATTGCAGCAACTGCAGCTGAGTTCTATAGCTTTAGCTCAGACCGAAACTGCTGATCCTCAGCAAGGCTATAAAGTGTCGTACCGGACTTTTAGCCCGCTATTGAATCCAACTGAAGGTTGGCCTGTGGAATATGGCCCAACAGCTACAGTGCTGGCTAAAGATACGGTCACAGCCTATTTACTGGCGCAAAGTTTGGCAGTGCTGGACTTGAAGCAGGGCCAGCAGTTGACCGATCAACAACAGGCCGCAGCTTTAATCAAAACTGATTCGGCCAACTGGTACGCATCCAACTCCTGGTATGACTATTTGGCGGATAAAAGCCAAAGTCAGCAGCAGGGGCTGCAGATCAGTTATCAGTTGCCCCAATTTCGTGATGGAAAGTTCAACGATGGTAATTACAAAAGACCTTATGTTTCTGTATGGCTGACCGATCAGCAGAAAAAACCTATACGCCAAATCAGCCTGGTCGGCCAGCAAAGCCGCTGGTATCAGGAGCTGAATCACTGGTGGCGTCGGTTGGGTCGTAAAAATCCGGAACAAATTGATCAGATTGCCGGAGCTACCCAAAAGCCTGGCACTTATCAGCTGCAGTGGGATGGTCGTGATCAGCAAGGTGCTGTGGTGCCATGGGGTCAATACCTGTTGCATCTGGAAGTAGCACGTGAACATGGTGGCCATGAACATTTAACTCTACCGCTGAATTGGCAAGCCGATCTGAAGCCAGTAGAGCTACAAGGTAAAGCTGAACTCGGGTTGGTACGTCTGCAGCTTCAGAGCAAAGACGGCTAAGTTTTAAACATCAAATTCCTGTTGAGTTGCCTCCCAACTCCTGTTGTTCTCCCTATTCTCTGGATAGGGAGTTTTTTGCGTTATTAAATTATAAGTCATTGAAATTAATAGAAGTAATATGAATTTTATTGTTGAGAATAATTCTCATTTGATCTAGCATAACGGCATCCTGTGGACTTACCACACCTCTTAAGCTCGTCAAGGAGAGCGTCATGCCCTGTTCTAAAACTTTAATTGCTGTTGCTATCAGCAGCTTATTTTCCACCTCGTTGTTGGCAGAAGTTGCAGCTGAACAGGCCGCAAAAGATTTGTCACAACTGGATGCTGTAACTGTCACTGCTACTGCGCTTGAAGATAAAAAATCGACCACAGCTAATAGCACAGTGATTAAAGCTAAGCAGTTGGAACAGCAGCAGGTGCAACGTTTAGAAGACATAGTGCGTTACATTCCGGGCGTCAGCTTAACTGACCAGGGCCGTTTTGGTTCGGCCGGCTTTAACATCCGAGGCCTGGAAGGCAATCAGGTGGCTATTACGGTCGACGGTTTGTCTGTAGGTGAAACCTTAAACCCGCCCACTTATGCTTTTTATGATTTCTTTGCGGCCGGCCGTGGTGGTATAGACCCGGATGCAGTGAAACAAATTGAGATCGTCAAAGGTGCTGATGCCATAGCTGCAGGCAGTGGCTCTTTAGGTGGCGCCGTGCTTTTTGTCACTAAAGATGCTGCAGACTACTTAGAACCGGAAGGCAACGACACTTTTGTCCGGTTAAAAGCGGCTTACAGTGGTGCCAATGATGAAACTCAGGGCACTGTGACAGTGGCGAACCGCAGCGGCAAACTGGAAGCTTTGGCCGTGCTGACCAAGCGTGAAGGCCACGAAATGGAAAACTATGCCGACTCAGCCGAACGTCAGGCCATTACAGGTTCTGGCCGCCCTGTTGCTGATCCGCAGGACAACAGCAGCCACAATCTGCTGACCAAGTTAAAGTACCAACTGACAAATACTCAGGATATTGGCCTGACCGCTGAGTTATTTAAAGCCGATATCGACACCAACAACTTATCCTGGTTAAGCCGCAGCTACCTGACCCGTACCAGTGACGATCAGCAGGAGCGCAGCCGTATTGGCCTAAAATACAATTGGTTAGCTGGTCATCAATTATTTGATGCCTTCTCAACCAGCCTGGATTATCAGAAAACCAATAACGACGCTTTTACTCTGATGTTAGCCCCAGCCAGTGCAGCCCGCTTATGTACCACTGGTCCTTGTTACCGCAGTGAAGACCGCGATTACCAGCAAGACTTGCTGAAGTGGGCTTTTGCTTTGGATAAAGAACTGCACACACAGGGCAGCAGCCATCAACTGGTATACGGTGGTGCTTTGGAGCAAAAGTCTGTTGATTTTTCTGCCATAGATACCAGCTACATTGGCCAGACCATGGAAATTGCGAAGCAGGACATAGACCCTGACTTTGTGCCTGAAACAGACGCTGACTTATGGCATTTGTACATACGCGACAGCATCAAATTTAACAACAGTGCTTTTAGTTTAACCGGTGGCCTGCGTTACGATCATGTGTCGTACAAACCCCAGTTAAATGATGGTTTTACCGATGTCACAGGTTCAGTGCAGGACAGCAGCTTCAGCGCAGTAACAGGTCAGTTAGTAGGGCATTATCAGCTGACAGAACAGCAAAGTGTAGCGCTGCAGTTAGGCCGTGGTTTCCGTGCGCCAAGCACAGAAGAAATGTATTTCCAGACCTCATCCGTCAGCCGCACTGAACAAGCCACTGGCACAGTGGTGACTGGTTTATATGGTTCTTTATCTAACCCCAATTTAGAAGCTGAATACAGCACCAATCTGGAACTGGCTTATCAGTGGCAAGGTGATAACAGCAGAATCAAAGTGGCGCTGTTTAAAGATAACTACCGCGACATGATTGAAAATGTCACCAAAGTTCAAAATCCGGGCACAGTGTATGAAAGCTGTACCAGTTTCGGTTGTACTGTCACTCAGGGCAACCCTTATACCATCAACGAGAATGTCGGTGATGTCGATGTCACAGGCGTCGAGTTGCAAGGTGCATGGCGCTTTAATCAAAGCTGGAGTGCTCAGTTCTCTTATAGCCATCATGAAGGTGAAAAAGACAATGGTGACCCGCTGATCACCATAAGCCCGGATAAACTGGTTACAGGGGTCAGCTACCGCGCAACCGACTGGTGGAGTCTGGCGGCTAACTTAAGTTACAGCTCTGACGTCAAAGCTAAAGATGCCTACGAAACGGAAGAAGACGGCACTCAAACCCAATTAGTCACCTATTTGCCAAAAAGCGCTAGTGTAGTGGATTTAGTCAGCAACATGGAATTTGGCGACAATTGGTTACTGAATGTCGGCGTGTATAACCTGCTGGACAAAGAATACTACCGCTGGGAGCGGATTCGTTATGCCGCCAGCACCCGGAATAATATCAGCGCCGACGGTATTCAGCGTTACAGTGAACCTGGCCGTTATGCCAAGTTGAGTGTCAGTTACAGTTTCTAAACTGCTTTACCCTGGTCTTTTGAGATCATGCTCAACCACCTGCTGGGAAGACAGGTGGTTTTTTTGTTTAAAAAATACAGATCCGAACCGGGAAAAACGTTATAATGTCACAGGTTTTTTCCTGGCTCTTGCTGTCTGAACCTGACTATCTTTATCCGCTGTTATTTCCCATAGGACAGGATTTTTTATGTTGACTCTGTTTATCCTGCTGGCTGCCTTTCTGGTGATGCTGGTGTCCCTGTCCGGGGCCGTGTTATTTCTGCTGCCGCAAAGCAAACTGCAACGTTTTTTACCGCTGATTTTAAGCCTGGCTGTGGGCGTATTGCTGGCCAATGCCTTTTTGCATTTATTGCCGGACGCGCTGCAGCATCAGGAGTCGCATCGCCAGCTCTTTGGTTGGGTACTGGCTGGTTTATTAGGTTTTTATTTTCTGGAACGTGCACTGCAACATGGTCACCCACAACTACCGGACCAGGCTATAAGTACCGCCAGCTATGGCAAAGTGAATCTGGTGGCTGATGGCGTGCACAATTTTATTGATGGCGTATTGATAGCCGGCAGTTTTCTGGTCGACCCTTTATTGGGTGTGACGACCACTGTCGCTATTCTGATCCATGAAATTCCGCAAGAAATTGCCGATGTCGCCGTATTGCTACATGCGGGGTTCAGCCGCAAAAAAGCTTTGTTGTATAACCTGTTATCGGCCAGCGCTTGTGTGTTAGGTGCGGTAGCCACTTTAACTATCAGCCATTGGTTAACACCAAATCTGAATCTCTTATTGGCTATTACCGCTGGTGCCTTTATTTATCTGGCCAGCGCCGACTTAATGCCACTGCTGCGAAAAAATGTCGAACAACCCTTCTGGTTACATGGCCTGATGATGGGGCTTGGTGTACTAATCATGCTGCTTTTAATTGGTCCCGAAGCTTCACATCAACATTAAGTTGCTGTAGGGGCGCGGGCTTGTCCCCGCCCTTCCATGCGTACTGCGGTATCAATAGACGGGCGGGTATAAGACCCGCCCCTACGTTTTTTATTTAACACCCCCTATAGAATCCCTATACATCATCCGCCACTAATCTATCCATAAAAGCTGAATTTAACTTTCACTCTTGCACTTATCTTTCGTTTCTGTAAAATATCTTTCGAAACGAAACTTAAATGACTGGCAGATGAACAAACGAAATACCCAACAACGCCGCCGCGCTATTCTCGACCTGCTGAATCTGCAGGGCGAAGTCAGTGTTGAGCAGTTGGCCCATCACTTTGAAACTTCTGAAGTTACTATTCGTAAAGACTTAGCTGCACTGGAAAATAACGGTTTGTTATTACGCCGTTATGGTGGTGCAGTGCAAGTGCCGCATGAACTGATCCAGGAAGCTGCGGTCGAAAAAGTTTCAGAACGAAAGCAAATTCTGGCCAAAGCTGCTGCAGAACTTATTCGTGATCACAACCGCATTATTCTTGATAGCGGCAGCACCACAGCAGCTTTATTGCCAGAACTTTCGCATAAACAAGGTTTAGTTGTGATGACCAATTCCTTGTCTATTGCCAATGCCTTACGTGAACTGGAAAACGAACCTACACTGCTGATGACAGGTGGCAGTTGGGATCCGCAGTCTGAGGCTTTTCAGGGCCAACTGGCGGAACAGGTTTTGCGTGCATACGATTTTGACCAGCTGTTTATTGGTGCCGATGGCATTGATCTGCAGCGTGGTACTACTACTTTTAATGAGCTGACCAGCTTAAGCCGGGTAATGGCCGAAGTGGCGCGTGAAGTAGTGGTGATGGTGGAATCCGACAAAATAGGTCGGAAAATCCACAACTTAGAATTGCCCTGGTCGTCCATTAAAATACTGGTAACAGACGACAAGTTACCCGCCAGCGCAAAACAGCAAATAGAACAACAAGGCGTAAAAGTGATTTGCGCCCCCCTTGGCTCAGTGGAGTAAGACTTTATGTGTGGAATAGTAGGTGCTGTAGCACAACGCGACGTAGTCGAGATTCTGGTCGAAGGCTTACGTCGCCTGGAATACCGTGGTTATGATTCTGCCGGTGTGGCCATCATCAGCCCAACAGGCGAATTACAACGTATCCGCCGTTTAGGTAAAGTAAAAGAACTGTCTGACGCAGTAAAATTAACGCCTGTTGTTGGCGGCACTGGTATTGCGCACACTCGCTGGGCTACACACGGCGAACCTTCAGAGCGTAACGCTCACCCACACGTTTCCGGCAATATTTCGGTGGTGCACAACGGCATTATCGAAAACCATGGCCCGCTGCGCGAAATGTTAAAAGCCAAAGGTTATGTGTTTAATTCTGACACTGACACTGAGGTTATTGCGCACTTAGTGGCTGACGAAATGAAAACCGCAGGTTCTTTGTTAGCTGCAGTACAAACTGCGGTAAAACAATTTAATGGCGCCTACGGCACTGTACTGATGGATCAAAACGACCCAAGCCATTTAGTAGTGGCCCGTTCAGGCAGTCCATTGGTGATTGGTTTTGGTATTGGCGAAAACTTTATCGCTTCTGATCAGTTAGCTCTGTTGCCAGTGACCCGTCGTTTTATGTTCTTAGAAGAAGGCGACGTGGCCGAAATTACCCGCACCAGCGTGACTGTGTATGACAAAAACGGCAAACAAGTCGAGCGCACTATTACTGAATCGACCGCCAGCTATGACGCAGGTGACAAAGGTCAGTACCGCCACTTTATGTTAAAAGAAATCTACGAACAGCCACATGCCATCACTAACACTTTAGAAGGTCGTTTAGGCTCGGACTCAGTGCTGGACGAAACCTTTGGTAACGGCGCCGCTGAGCTGTTCAAAAAAGTACGTCATGTGCAAATCGTTGCCTGTGGTACCTCGTATCACTCAGGTATGGTTGCCCGTTACTGGCTGGAGTCTTTAGGTGGTATTTCCTGTAACGTCGAAATTGCCTCTGAATTCCGTTACCGCAAATCCTATGTTCAGCCAGGCAGCCTGCTGGTCAGCATTTCCCAGTCAGGTGAAACTGCAGATACCTTAGCGGCCTTACGTTTAGCCAAAGAAGCGGGTTATATCGGCAGCTTAACTATTTGTAACGTCGCCGGTTCTTCCCTGGTACGTGAATCAGACCTAGCCTTTATGACCCGTGCTGGTGCTGAAATTGGTGTGGCTTCCACTAAAGCTTTCACCACTCAGCTGGTTGGTTTGTCTATGCTGACGCTGGCCATTGGTAAATACAATGGTTTAACAGCCCAGCAGCAACAGGACATGGTGCAGGCATTAAAAACTCTGCCAGCCAAACTGGAAGAAACCTTAACGCTAGCACCAAAAATCGAAGCTTTGGCGACAGAGTTCGCTGACAAGCACCACTCTTTGTTCTTAGGCCGCGGCGACCAGTATCCAATCGCTATGGAAGGCGCGCTGAAGTTAAAAGAAATTTCTTACATTCACGCTGAAGCTTATGCCGCAGGCGAGCTGAAACACGGTCCATTAGCGCTGATTGACGCCGATATGCCAATTATTGTGGTCGCGCCAAACAACGAGCTGCTGGAAAAACTGCAGTCAAACGTGGAAGAAGTGCGTGCCCGTGGCGGTATCCTGTACGTATTCGCCGACGTGGATGCTCACTTTAAATCAGACGCCACTCAGCGCGTGATCAGCGTGCCACACGTGCACCCACTGATTGCACCAATCATCTACACCATCCCGCTGCAGTTATTAAGCTACTACGTTGCCATTATTAAAGGCACAGACGTAGACCAGCCACGTAACCTGGCTAAGTCGGTGACTGTAGAGTAAGCGTTTGATTTAAATTTGATTTTTATGAAAGCCCGGCATTGTCCGGGCTTTTTTATCCGCTACAAAATAGAATCTTGCTCTACGTCTCCCTGCCTTTTACTCACTATTTGGCTTCTTTATTTAGTCTTCACTAATATATCTAAATGATATATGCTTATATCTGAAACTTAATTTGGTGGTTGAAAAATCAGCTGTTGTGCTTTTGGTGCTATCAGCAAGAGAGGGTCTTATGATTGATTGGTCGCATTTTACACCTCAGTCGGCCTTATTGGGCGGGCTGATGATTGGGTTGGCTTGTGCTTTGTTGTGGTTATTCAATGGCCGGATAGCTGGCGTGATCGGCATTACAGCCGGAACTTTTACCTCATCAAATCAAGAGCGCAACTGGCGATTGGCCTTTATTTCAGGCTTAGTACTGTCGTCCTGGCTTTGGTTGTTGGTTGCTCCATTGCCTGTGGCTGAAGTCAGCAGCAATTATGGCTTATTGGCTGCTGCGGGTTTGCTGGTGGGTATAGGTGCACGTTTAGGCTCGGGTTGCACCAGTGGCCATGGCGTTTGTGGTTTAGCCCGTTTATCTGTGCGCTCGCTGGTTGCAACCCTGACTTTTATGGGCGTGGCTGTGATCACTGTTTTTATCGTTCGTCATCTGTTGTAAGGAATGCCCAATGCAAAAACACTGGTTTTTATCCTTAAGTGCTTTTATCTGCGGCCTGTTGTTTGGCCTGGGTTTATTAATGGCTGGCATGGCGAATCCGGCTAAAGTACTGGGGTTTTTAGATCTGGCAGGCCTTTGGGATCCGTCTTTAGCTTTGGTGATGGTTGGTGCCATAGCTGTTGCTTTTATCGCTTTTAGGTTGAGCAAAAAAATGCCGCATAGCCTGTTAAAAGCCAAATTCAACTGGCCTGAAGCTACTGCTATTACCAGGCCTTTATTGGTTGGCAGTGCTTTGTTTGGCTTAGGTTGGGGTTTAGTCGGATTATGCCCAGGACCTGCTTTAGTGTTGGCTGGCACAGGTTCTGTTGAAGGCCTGGTATTTATTGTATTTATGCTGATGGGGATCCGGTTGGTGGATTACGTTCAGGCAAGGTGATCAGCTGGACGAACAAAACCAATTATGCGACTGTACAAGCGAAAGGTATTCAAAAGACTGCCTTTCCACAAGCGTCAAACCGGAAAAGCTGAGCCACCCATGCATTGCGCTATTTACCTGAAAAGTTCGGACGATAAAAAGCTGCTGATCCAGCAATTGCAAGAAGGCAGTGTCAGTGCTGCTTTGGGCCTGCACCTGACAGGTCGTGGCGCTTTGTATTCAGCTTTAGCGTTGGAACAGTTTCTGGCGGAAGAATACCGGCATGGTCGGGATGATTTAACTGCAGGCCAACCGCAAGCTCTGGCGTCTTTGTCTGAAGGGGAACAAAAACGCCTTTTGCTGGATTATTTACTGGCATCTAATCCTGATTATCTGCTCCTCGATAACTTGTTTGATAGCCTGGATTTGGCCGGGCAGCAGATGATAGAACAGCGCCTGCACCAGCTGCAGCATCAAATTCCTTTGGTTCAATTGCTGAGTCGCCGCCGGGACAAACTGGCTTTTATTCATTCTCAGTTCCGGTTGCAGAACAAGCAGCTTGTGCCGGATCAGGGCGTCAGTGCCGCAATACCAGAGCTAAAAGGCAATATTCCCCCAGCTGCGGATCAACCTGCATTGTTGGACCCTTTGTTAATCAGTATGCGGGATTTGCACGTCCGTTATGGCGACAAAGCTGTATTAAACGGCATTAACTGGGATATCCGCGCAGGTGAATTCTGGCAACTGCATGGCCCAAATGGTGCGGGTAAAAGTACCTTAGTGCAGTTGATTAACGGCGAAAGCACTAAGGGCTATGGCCAGCAGCTGTATTTATTCGGCCGGAAAAAAGGCAGTGGCGAAAGCGTCTGGGATATTAAGAAAAACATTGGCTGTTTTACCCGGGTGATGGTACAGAATTTCAGCAGCCACGACAGTGTGGAAAATATGCTAATCTCTGGCTTTTTTGACTCTGTCGGTTTGTATCAACAGCCTTCTGCTATTCATCAAAGATTGGCGGCACAGTGGCTGGAGCTGGTTGGTATGACTGCTTATGCCAAACTGCCTTTTGCGCATCTGGGCGCCGGACAACAACGTTTAATTCTGGCGATGCGTGCTATGGTGAAACACCCGCCTTTGTTATTGCTGGATGAACCCCTTGTCGGGTTAGATGACGAAGAAAGTGCGGTACTGATAGCACTGATCAACCGCATGGCGTCGGCCAGAACCAGCGCTATTGTATATATCTCACACCGGGCTGAAATGGGGTTAACTGCAGATGCGGTCTATGAGCTTATGCCTCAGGTTACAGGCTCTGTTGGCCGTATTGCTGTTGTAAGTAGGTTTTAAAATCCGCTGCCGACAAAGGTTTACTGAAAAAGTAGCCTTGTCCCATCTGGCAACCCAGTTCCAGCAGTTTGTCTTTTTGCGCTTCCAGTTCAATGCCTTCGGCTATTAGTTGCAAATTCATCGACTGAGCCAGGGATATCACAGCTTTGACTATTTCCATGTCGCCTCTGTCTGTCAGCATTTCATGGACAAAGGATTTGTCTATTTTCAGCACGTCGACCTGAAATTTTTTCAAATAAGACAAGCTCGAGTAGCCAGTGCCAAAGTCGTCTATGGAAATACAAATGCCAGCGGCTTTGAGCTGACTCAACATGCTTTGGGTTTTACTGACATCCAGCATCAACGCACTTTCAGTGACTTCCAGTTCTAATAAGTGGGCTGGCATTTGTAATTCCGCCATCAGGCTGCTGATTTGTTTTACCAACAGCTGGTCGGCAAACTGAGCGGCTGCAATATTCACCGATACCGGTACCTGATAACCCAGGTGTTGCCAGCTCAGACATTCCTCACAGGCCTGACGTAACACTTGTTGCCCCAACTCCGCTATTAATCCGGTTTCTTCCGCCAACGGAATAAACTCTATAGGCGAAATCCACTGGCCCTGATTATTTTGCATACGAGCCAGGGCTTCTGCACCTAACAACTTGCCGGTCTGTAGACAGAGTTTGGGCTGATAATAGACCTGAAGCTGCTGATTGGCTAAATTGTCCCGCAGCAGCAATTCCAGTTGATGACGATGAATGATTTGCTGTTCCAGTTCGTCGGAGAAAAAGCTGGTTCTGTTGCGGCCTTCAGATTTGGCTTTAAACATGGCGACATCGGCATGGCGCATAAACATTTCTATGGTTTGGGCGTCGTCCGGATAAATACTGACGCCAATACTGACAGCCATCTGGTACTTTTTGTCTTCCAGTACAAAAGGTTGCTGGAACTGACTATGCACCTGGCTGGTAAACAACCCTACTTCTTCAATAGACCACAGTTCGGGCAGCACCAGTACAAACTCATCACCACCTAAACGAGCCAGTGTGGTGCCTGCACAACAAATAGAACTCAGGCGCTCTGAAGCCTGTTTGATCAACAAATCGCCGAAGTTATGGCCAATGGAGTCGTTGACGTATTTAAAGTGGTCCAAATCAATCAGCAGCAAAGCCGATTTATGATGCAACTGTCCAGCTCTTTTGATGGCCTGTTCTATGCGGTCGTACAGCAATATTCTGTTGGGTAAATTGGTTAAAGGGTCGTGATTGGCCAGATGACTCATTTTCAGCGCCAGCGCCATGCTTTCACTGACATCATGAAACACCACTATGCTACCCAGGCACTGACCTTTGTGATCAATAATAGGGGCGGCAGAATCCTCCACCAGAAACAGCTGGCCTGTGCGCGAAACCAACTGGCAATTTAGCGCCATAGCCACTACACGTTGTTCTTTTAACGCGAAATAAATAGGGTTCCAGCGTGGCTCTAAAGTATGAGCATCCCGCAGTTGCATCACTTTTTCTATAGGGCGATGCAAGGCTTCCTTCGCCAGCCAGCCCGTCATACGTTCAGCTATGGGGTTCATAAAGCTGATTTTTCCATCCAGATCAGTGGCTATAACAGCGTCACCAATCGAATCAAGCGTCACTCGCAGCCATTCTTTTTCTGCGGCCACCTGGCGGCTATAGCAACTTAAATTCAGTAAGTTTTTGATACGGATACGACAAGTTGTCGCATGCAAAGGTTTACGTAAAAAGTCGATGCCCCCTTCAGATAAAGAAGATATTTCGTGTTCTATATCAATATGAGAGGTAATAAACACTATAGCGATATCGCGGGTGGCGGGGTCTGCTTTTAAGGCTCTGCAAACAGCGAAACCATCCATACCTGGCATATCAATATCCAGCACTATCAGCTCAGGGAGGTGTTTACGCGCTAGCTCAAGTGCATGAAGGCCATCGGTGGCAAAATACAAAATGGCTAAATCCTGCAATAGTTCGCGTAGTAACAGTAAGGACGATGCCTGATCATCAACGAGTAGAATTTTTGACGAAGATACGGCGGATGGAGTGATTTGCATCTGGCACTTCCCTGTTTTGCCTATTTTTTTAGTGTAGACGGAAAAACTAGCCAGACAAAATTAACTGGACAAAGCACGGGATTTTTCAGCTAAAGCCCATTATGCTGATGGAAATCATTCGGGTAGCTTTATATGCTGTTTAATTTTAGTGTGCTTGAGCAATTAATTGGCTTTTCTCAAGATGCGTTCCTGCATCTGTTTCCTGCTGTGGCTAAGTTGATTGCATCAACTCCCGATGAAATTCAACAGCTTAGCCTGTCTTATCAGCGGCAAGACCATAAAGCCATCGAGCTTTCTTTGCATAAGTTGCGCGGCAGTTATGCCACTTTAGGTGCAGCAGCTTTGCCTGAGTTATCACGTCCGCTGGAAATTCAGTTGCAACAGGGTCAATTGCCTCGTGCTACTGCATTTACGAGCTATCTGGAATGTCTGGAACAAACTTCTGCGGCTTTAAATTTATGGCTGAGCCAGTTCAAATACAGCTCAGACAGCAGCTTGCCTGACGTAGCGTTGTATATCCAGTATCTTGAAAGTAACGACATGCAAGCCTACAGCTTGTTTCAGGTACAAAGAGCTGGCTGGATCGCCTATTTGGGGCCGGATGATTTTGTGCTGATGGAACAGGACATCATGACGTTAAACTTTGCAGCAGTGGCGGAGCGCTTAAAACAGCACCTCAGCAGACAAGGAAAGGGATAAATCAGATGGCATGGTTTAAACGTAATCAGCAAGAACTGTTCGCTATTTTAGTTCCAGCTATGCTGCTTGCTGTGCTTGGCTATTACATTTCTGTGCATGTTGAGCGCGATCAGTTAAAACAAAATGAGCAGAATATTCAGCACAGTCTGGATACGAAAGCCAGACAATTGGCTGATGCCATAGTCGAGAAGATGACGATTTATCAATACGGCTTGCGTGGTATGCGAGGGGCTGTATTGAGTGCCGGTCCACAAAACTTTGGTTATAAAAACATGTTGGCGTATAGCCAAAGCCGTGATCTCAATACGGAGTTTCCTGGCGCTCGTGGCTTCGGCGTTATTCGAAAAGTAACTCAGGATCAACTGACTGAATTTTTGCTCGAAGCTACAACAGATAGAGGGCAGCTGTTTAAACTAAATCAATACAGCCCGCATCAGCATGACCTTTTTGTGATCCAATACATTGAGCCTGTAGTGGACAACTCTAGTGCGGTTGGGCTGGATATTTCATCAGAAACAATGCGCTATCAGGCGGCTTTAGCGGCAGCGCATCAGAATAAAGCTGTATTGACGGAGCCTTTGACCTTAGTGCAGGCCCAGAATAAAAAGTCGCAAGGCTTTTTATTGCTGATGCCTATTTACTTGCAACAGGCTATTCCGGAACAAGCAGAACAGCGTTATCAACAGTTGTTTGGTTTTGCTTATACGCCTTTATTGATTGATGAAATATTGTTCAGCATTAATGCTGCAAACAAAGGTATTCAGCTTGAAGTTGTTGACCTCGAACACTCACCTGAGCAGCCTTTTTTTGTCAGAGCTGTCGAAGGTTCGGCTTTAGCTGAACTACATTCAGAGGCTGAACTGACTATTTTTAGCCGTAACTGGCAAGTCAAACTGGTCGCTAGCCAATCTTTTATTAACCAACTTGAGCTGCAAAATCCTCAAAGTGCCTTTTATAGTGCTTTAAGTATCACTGCATTGGTTATCCTGATTGTCGCGTTTTTCCAACTAGCTCTGATTAGACGTTTGCAGCTATCCAGACACAGAGCTGTACTTGCCGCTATCGTTGAGAACGCTAATGAAGCTGTCATTGGAACTGACAAAGAAGGCCGAATTAGCAGCTGGAACCCTGCGGCTGAACAAATGTTCGGGTACGGCGAAGATGAAGCCATAGGTAAAAGTATTAGTACTCTGATTGTGCCTGAGGAATTGAAAGCTGAGCAGCTGCAGTTAGAGCTAGAGGTGAGTAAAGGCCACAAAGTTCGCTACAAACAAAGTATGAGATTACATCAGTCAGGGAAGTTGTATCCAGTCTCGTTGAACCTTGCACCTATATTGGACGAAAAGGGCCAATTTATAGGCGCAGCTCTTACCGTGAACGACATCAGCCATATCAAGCAGGCAGAGCAAAAGCTACAGCAAGCCAATGAAGAGCTGGAGCATCAGGTGGCACTCCGTACTGCTGAGATTGAAAGGGTTTCCACCTTACAGCGCAGTATTTTACGCAACGCCAACTATGCCATTATCACTACTGATTTAGATGGCGTGATTACGTCTTTTAACCCAGCAGCTGAAACTATGTTGCAGTATCAGGAAGTGGAGCTTGCTGGCCTTTATAGTCCGGCTCTATTTCACGATCCAGCCGAAGTGCTGGAGTATGCAGAGCAACTGACGACAGAGCTTGGTTATCTGGTAGAGCCCGGCTTTGCTGTTTTTGTCGAAAAGGCAAAGCATGGCAAAACTGATAATAGAGAGTGGAGTTACATTCGCAAAGATGGCAGCAGGTGTCCTGTGCAGCTTGCTGTAACCTCTTTATTGGATCAGCAAAAACAAGTGGTGGGTTATTTAGGGATTGCCCGGGATTTAACGCTGCAAAAAGATCTGGAATTTGAGTTGGCGCTGGCGAAAGTGTCCACAGAGCAAAGCCCGGATTTAGTCTTTTGGTTAAACGATGCCGCTGATGTCATTAAAGCCAATCCGGCCGCTTTAGCCTGTAGCGCCGGTAAGTTAAGTCTGGCCGATCTTGCATTGCAGTTAGTGGGCGACAGGTTGCAGCAACTGATTCTTAGCACAGAGAGAAAACGTAGTGTGCAGTTTGAAACCCAGTTTGAAGACTCGCATGGCGTTTTGATCCCTTTGTCGGCGAATTTGTCCTGGATCCGTTTTGAACAGCAAGATTATTTTTATCTGGTCGCCCGTGATCGCTCAGAGCAACACAAAAGGGAGCAGGAGCTGGCGTATGCACGGCGACTGGCAGATGCAGCTAATAATGCAAAGTCGTCCTTTTTAGCCAATATGAGTCATGAAATCCGCACGCCAATGAACGCTATTCTGGGCATGTTGCAGCTAGTGCAGCAAACCAGTTTAACCCGCAGACAAGAAGATTATATCCGTCAGACCGAAATGGCCGCTGAGTCCTTATTGGCCATCCTGAACGACATTCTGGACTTCTCTAAAGTAGAAGCTGGCAAGCTGGAGATGGATAGTCATAGCTTTGAACTAGCGTCGCTAATGGAAGATTTGGGCACTATTTTATCGGCTAATCTGGGTAGCAAAGATGTTGAAGTCCTGTATCAGTTCGCTGAAGATTTACCACAGCTGGTGGTGGGTGACAGTTTACGACTGAAACAGGTGCTGTTAAATCTGACCGGTAATGCCATCAAGTTCACCGAAAAAGGTGAAATAGTGGTGAGCTTGCAGGTGACAGAGCGCACTGCAGAAGCGGCCAAAATTAAGTTTAAAGTCACAGACACTGGCATAGGCATGACAGAACAACAACTGGCGGTGATTTTCCAGAGTTTCAGTCAGGCCGAGTCTTCTATCAGCCGTCGTTATGGCGGTACAGGTTTGGGTTTGGCTATCAGTAAAGGCCTGGTCGAACTGATGGGTGGCCAATTGTCGGTCGACAGCCAGTGGGGATCAGGCAGTTGCTTTGAGTTTGAGCTCTGGTTTAACTGTTTAAGCCTGAATGCTGCTCAAGCAGACCTGTCTTTGTTGCAGGGTTTGAAAGTGCTGGTGGTGGATGATAACCAGCAATCCCGGCAGATTTTATCCGAAGTGATGCGGCATTATGGTTGTCAGGTTGATTTAGCCAGCAGTGGCGAGCAGGCATTGCAACTGTTGCAGCAGCAAAATGGTTATAAGCTGGTATTGCTCGACTGGTTAATGCCAGGTATGGATGGTTGGCAAACAGCGGAAAAAATTCGTCAGTTAGTGCAAGGCCCTGAGATGCCACTGGTGATTATGGTGACAGCTCATGGCCGGGAATGTCTGGCACAAAAACAGCAGGAAGAACAAAGTCAGCATTTGCTGAACGGTTTTATTGTCAAACCTGTCACCCCCAGCCGGCTACTGGATGCAGTGCTGGATGCGCTGGCCGGTAGACAGATGTTTTCTAATGCGCAACAAGTTGCGGCGCCACGGCAAAGTCGCTTGAATGGCTTACAACTGCTGCTGGTGGAAGATAATCCAACCAACCAGATCGTTGCTTCTGAACTGTTAGGCAATGAAGGCGCTTTAGTGGAGATAGCACCAGGCGGTACTTTTGCTTTGGCGATGCTGGAGCAGCAGCCGGATAAATACGATCTGGTGCTGATGGATATTCAAATGCCGGATATGGATGGTTATGAAACCACCAGACGTATTCGCAGCAAAGCCGCTATGTTGGCCTTGCCTATAGTCGCCATGACCGCCAATGCGATGCAATCAGATAAACAGGCTTGTCTGGACGCTGGCATGAATGATCATGTTGCCAAACCTTTTGCCATCGACACCCTGGTTCAAACCATACTGAAATGGTCAAAAACTCCGGTTGACCCCAGTTTGCCTGTCGCAGCCATTCAGCAGCCTTTGCTTAATCCTGCGTTGGTTGATGCCGCTTTACAGCAAGGGGTGCAGCTGAATTCTGCATTAAACCGCTTGGGCAACTCAGTCTCTGTGTATCATAAAACCCTGAAGTCTTTTGTCACCGAACTCGATGCTGCGTTGATTAAATTAAAAGCTGGACCCGCAGCCCTGACAGAAAAAGAACTGTATCTGTTGGCGCATTCACTGAAAGGTTCCGCCAGTTCTTTGGGTATTGTGCGTTTATCCGAACCTGCAGCTGCTATTGAGCAATCGATCAAACAAAAAACAGCCTTGGATTTACCTAAAGCCTTATTAACTTTTGTTGCCGACGCTGAAGCTTTTGCCCGTTTTGCACCTGTGTTATTGGCGGAAACTGCACCTGCAGAGGAAGAACCTATAGTTCTGATGCCGAGTGATACTGAAATGTCAGAGCTGCTTGGCCAGCTACAATCTTCGTTGCAGAGTTTTAATATGAATGCTTTGGCTCAGTTTTCAGAGCTGAAAGGCGCATTGCAAAGTCTGAACCCAGAGTGGGTCAGTAAATTGGAAACTGCATTAGAGCAATTGAATTTTATTCAGGCCCTGCAGTACACAGAGCAATACCAGACATTACTGAAAAGGTAGTTATTGATGAGTGTGACCCCATTACACAGCGCGGACAAAATGAAAATACTGGTGGTGGACGATCAGCCGGTGAATATTCAAATCATTCATCAGATGTTGAATGCTGAGTATCAGATTTTTATGGCCACCTCCGGTGCTCAGGCCATCAGTTTGTGTCAGAACAACCCACCGGATTTGATCCTGCTGGATGTGCTTATGCCTGACTTAGATGGGTTTGCCACTTGCCGTTTGCTCAAGCAACAGCCTGAACTGGCTCAGATTCCAGTGATATTTGTCACGGGAATGCAAAGCCAGGAAGATGAAACTTTATGTTGGGAAGCGGGCGGAGCTGATTTTGTGATTAAGCCAGTAAACGCCTTAACTTTAAAACACAGGATCAAAACCCAGCTTAAACTAACGAAGATGCAGGATTGATTGCATCAACTTAAAAGTTGCAGTGAAAGCTTAAGCGCATCAGGAATACAAAGCTAAAACAGCGCCGCTTTGCCTGCGCATTTCCTGCTTTAATTCATCAGGCGCCAGCACTTTTGCTGCGGTGCCTAGTGACAATAACCAGCAAGCCAACGAAGTCCAGTCGCTGCAGTTCAGTGTCATCACTACACCTTCGGCGTTTTGTAGCTCATCCGTTATTCCTTGCCACCATTCCCGCCTGGCTCTGTCTGCTGCCGTATGCGCAAACAGGATCTGTGCTGTCAGTTGGGCTGGCGGAGTACCGCTTTGCAAAAAGTCTTTAGCGTTAAAGTCGCTTCTAGCCTGAAACTGTTCGCTGTGCAGCTGCAGGTTTTGGATGCGATCGGTGCGAAAGTCACGGTAGTCCTGGCGTAATCTGCACCAGGCAATCAAATGCCAGCGACCAAGATAAAACACTAAACCTGCAGCTTCAACTTCGCGGCTGCTCTGCGTTTGGTTGGCATTTTGATAATCAAAACTCAGTAATTGTTGCCGTGCTATGGCTTGTTGTAATACCGACAAATCGGCTTGCAGCGGATGATCGGTTTGAGGGGTGGCCATGCCTTTGGCCAGCAGTTCCAGTCGGTGTTTAGCTTCATTGGGTAAGACCGCCTTGATTTTATCTAATGCCGACTGCATTTTTTCATTGTAGCTGTGCGTCGTCATGCGTTGTGCCAGCATCACGCCGGTCGACAGTGCATAAGCCTCTTGTTCTGAAAAATTAACCGGCGGTAATAAATAGCCTTTCATCAGGCTGTAGCCTATACCTGTCTCTGCCAGAATAGGGACTCCAGCTTCACCTAAAGCCGCAATATCACGGTAAATAGTGCGCACACTTAAACCAAAGTGATCTGCCATAGCTTCGGCAGTGCAGGTGCGACGGCTTTGCAAATACAAAATCAGCGCCAGCAAGCGGTCAATACGGTTCATAAATTCTTACACCAGAGGCAAACTTAACGGATCATCAGACGACTGATTTTGCCATCCTGTAAAGCAAATACATAGTTCAGCTGAATTGGACTGCCCTGAAACTGGCCTGATACTTTGGCTTTCACCCAGACTTCACCATAATTGTGTTCGGCCGTCAGCACCTGAACCAGAGGCTGGTACTTTTGTTGGCTTTGCTGCAACCAGTGCTGAATCGACTCCAGTCCAGTCAGTTGTTGGCCTTCATCAAAGACAGACGCGTCCGGGTCAAAACACTCGGCCGCCAGTTGGTTATTTCTGGCATTAGTGGCTGAAAAATAACGAGCAATAGCAGTATCTAACAAAGTCATGATGCGCTCCTTTTACTTGACCCTGCCAGATTAGCAACTCAGACTGACAACCTTATGTCAGTAGCCTTGTGATGAAGTGCAGAAAAAATTTGTTAGCTGCTGCCTAATTAGCTGCCAGCCTCGAAAAACCGGATGTCAGTAGCTCAGAAATGATAGTTCGATTGATCTTTTGATCTTTCATGGCTGTATTCACTTGTACCTCAAGGTTTTTGTCGCAGTAAAAATACATCTGACCGAATGTCAGGCCATCTTTACTCAATCTTGACACTCACTTCATTGCAGGGCTGTACGGCCTGAATTAGAGTAGGGCCGTTTTACTAAACCTAATTTTTGTTACAGGGATTTATCGTATGTCTTTGCTGAAAAAGCCTCTTGTTTTAGCCGCCGCTCTGGCTGTTGCCGCTGCCGCTTTGTATTGGTTCTGGCCTGCTACTGAACCAGCTGCCGGAGCTGGACAAGCGGGGGCTGCACCACAAGGGCCAGGAAAACGACCTGCGGGACAAAGACCTGGTGGCCCTCGTCCTGCTATGGCCAATAATCCCTGGGCCATGCCTGTGCCTGTGCGGGTCATTGAAGCCGGTTCCACCGACTTAAAAGTGCAGATTAAAGCTATAGGTACAGTGACACCACTCAATACTGTGCTGGTGCAAAGCCGGGTGTCAGGCCCTTTACAGCAGGTGTTTTTTCAGGAAGGTCAGAAAGTTGAAGCGGGTCAGTTGTTAGCTCAGATTGATCCTGCGGATTACAAAGTGCAGCTGGCGCAGGCCCAGGGCCAAAAAGATCAAAATTTGGCGCAGTTAAAAAGTGCAAAACAGGACTTAGAACGCTATGCCAAGCTGAAAGAACAAAACACCATAGCGGCCCAGCAAATGAATACGCAGCAGGCGTTAGTAAATCAGCTCAAAGGCGCTATTAAGTCAAATCAGGCTGCTATTGATGCTGCAGCTTTGCAATTGTCCTATACCCAAATTAATGCGCCTATTAGTGGCCGCTTGGGTTTACGAGCTGTTGACCCTGGCAATTTAATTCAGGCTAATAGTGCGACAGGTTTAGTTACTATTACCCAAAGTTCGCCTATAGCTGTGGTTTTTACTATTCCAGAAACTCAGTTACAGCAAGTGCGTACGGCATTTCGTGCAGGTACAGCTTTGTCGGTTGAAGCCTGGGACAGAGCAGAGCAAATGCCATTGGCACAGGGTACTTTAACCACTCTGGATAACCAGATTGATGTAGCTACCGGTACTTTGAAGCTAAAGGCGGAGTTTGCTAATCAGAACGAAGAGTTGTTCCCAAACCAGTTTGTTAATGTGCGTTTAAATGTGGCTGTAGAAAGTGGCGCTGTAACTATTCCACAGGACGCTGTGCAGTATGGTGCTCAGGGCACTTATGTTTATATGGTGGACGACAACAACAAAGCGCAAATTCGTCAGTTGAAGTTAGGAGCTGTGGATAACGGTTTAGTAGCCGTCGAAGAAGGTTTAAAGGCAGGCGATAAAGTGGTGCTGGAAGGTTTAGACCGTCTTAGACCAGACCGTGAAGTTGAGGTGATCCAGGACGCGCCTAAGGGGTAAATGATGAACCTGTCCAAGCCTTTTATTTTACGCCCTGTCGCGACGTCGTTATTGATGCTGGCTATTTTAATAGCCGGTATTTTAAGCTGGCGATTATTGCCTGTGGCTGCGTTGCCTCAGGTGGATTACCCTATTATTCAGGTGTTTAGCTTTAACCCAGGTGCCAGTCCAGACATTATGGCGCGTACTGTCACAGCGCCCTTAGAGCGGCGTTTAGGCCAGATACCAGGCCTGAAACAAATGTCGTCCAATAGCTCTGCTGGTGCATCTGTCATTACGCTGCAATTTGCCTTAGTGGTGGATATGGGCGTGGCCGAACAGGAAGTGCAGGCCGCTATTAATACGGCTTCTTCATTGTTACCTAATGATTTACCTACTCCGCCTGTGTATCGCAAAGTAAACCCGGCTGATGCGCCTATTCTGACCTTAGCCGTCAGCTCCGATACCTTGCCTTTACCTGCAGTTTACGATTTAGTCGACACCCGTATGGCGCAAAAGCTGGCGCAACTGACGGGTGTAGGCATGGTCAGTCTGGCTGGTGGTCAGCGCCCTGCAATTCGCGTCAAAGCTAATCCTGCAGCTTTGGCCAGTCTGGATTTAAGCGTTGAAAGCTTGCGTACAGCTATAGCGGCAGCCAATACCAATCAACCAAAAGGTAGTTTTGATGGCGCTTTTCGCTCCACTATGCTCGAAGCCAATGATCAGATCCGCAGCACGGACGAATACAAAGAGCTGATTATTGCCTATCGCCAAGGCGCTCCTATTCGCTTAAAAGACGTGGCGAAAATTGAAAATGGCGCTGAAGACCGTTTTCTTGCGGCCTGGGCCAACCAAAAAGCTGCTGTGCTGGTGAATATTCAGCGCCAGCCCGGTGCTAATGTCATTGATGTCGCAGACAGAGTGCAGGAATTATTGCCACAACTGACGGCCACTATGCCTGCGGCTGTAAAAGTAGAAGTCTTAACAGACCGCACTCACAGTATTAGGGCTTCGGTACGTGATGTGCAAAAAGAGCTGATCTTCGCCATAGTGTTGGTGGTTTTAGTCACCTTCGCATTTTTACGCAGTATTCCTGCCACTATTATCCCTAGTCTGGCTGTGCCTTTATCACTGATTGGTACTTTTGCCGTTATGGTGCTGCTGGATTTCTCCGTGAACAACCTGACCTTAATGGCTTTGACCATAGCTACAGGTTTTGTGGTAGATGACGCCATAGTGATGCTGGAAAACGTAGCGCGGCACCGTGAACAAGGCGCATCCCCTATGGAAGCCGCACTGAAAGGCGCCAAAGAAATTGGTTTTACGCTGATTTCCCTAACCTTTTCGCTGATCGCTGTACTGATCCCTCTGCTCTTTATGGCGGATGTGGTCGGCCGGCTGTTTTTTGAATTTGCCGTCACTTTAGCAGTCGCTATTTTAATTTCGCTGGTGGTGTCTTTAACGCTAACCCCTATGCTCTGTGCGCGTTTACTGAAAACTCTACCAGAGCATCATGATCAAAATGGTTTAATGGACCGCATTATTGCTGCTTATGGCCGTGGTTTGCAGTGGGTGTTGCGTCATCAAACCTTAGCCATGTGCAGCATGCTGGCGACTGTGGCTTTAACAGCTCTGTTGTATCTGGCTGTGCCGAAAGGCTTTTTCCCTGTGCAGGACAGTGGTGTTATTCAGGTGGTGACTGAAGCGCCGCAGGATATTTCCTTTCAGGCTATGGCGTCACGTCAGCAGGAACTGGCAGAAAATATTCTGCAGCATCCAGCGGTGAGCAGTTTGTCGTCTTTTATTGGCGTCGATGGCAGCAATACCAGCATTAACAGTGGCCGTATTCAGATCAATCTGAAACAACATGCTGAGCGCGATTTGTCTGCTGTGGACGTGATCCGCGAGCTGGAGCAGCAAGTGCAAGCTGTGCCCGGCATTAAAGGCTGGTTCCAGCCGGTGCAGGAGTTGAGTATTGAAGACAGAGTCAGCCGCACCCAGTATCAGTTCAGCTTAACCACGCCTGATCAGGATGTTTTGAATCAGTGGTTACCGGATTTAGTCGAGGCCTTGCAACAACGTCCCGAATTGTCCGAAGTGGCACATGATTTACAGCAACAGGGTTTGCAGGCTTATATCGATATCGACCGCACTGCAGCTGCTCGTTTAGGTATTAATGTGTCGCAAATCAGTACTGTGCTGCAAAGCGCCTATAGTCAGCGTCAGATCACGACCTTATTTACTCAAGCCAATCAGTACCGAGTGATTCTTGAAGTAGACCCTGATCAGATTAACGGTGTTGATGCGCTGAATAAACTCTATATCAGCTCAGCTTCTGGTACTCCTGTGCCTCTATCCGCTGTGGCTAAAGTGACACAACGGCCTGCCAAGTTATTGATTAACCATCAGGGCCAGTTCCCATCAGTTACTTTGTCTTTTAATCTGGCTCAAGGCTATTCCTTGGGTGAGGCTGTAGCTGCTATTGAAGAAGTGCAGCAGCAATTGCAATTACCAGCCGAAATGGAGCTGACCTTTCAGGGCGCTGCCGAAGCTTTCCGTGCGTCCTTGAGCAATACACTTTGGCTGGTGCTGGCGGCTGTGGTCACCATGTACATCGTATTGGGTATTTTGTATGAAAGCTTAATTCACCCGGTCACCATATTGTCTACTTTACCATCAGCTACAGTAGGGGCTTTGTTGGCGCTGCTGATCACAGGCCAGCCGCTGGATCTGATCGCCGTGATCGGCATAGTACTGCTGATAGGCTTAGTGAAGAAAAACGGCATTATGATGGTCGACTTTGCATTGGAAGCACAGCGGCATCAGGGCTTATCACCGACTGAAGCTATTTATCAGGCGGCTTTAATGCGATTCAGGCCTATTTTGATGACTACGTTAGCAGCCTTATTTGGTGCTGTGCCATTGTTACTGGCCAGCGGTTCTGGTGCAGAATTGCGTCAGCCTTTAGGTTTGGTGATGGTCGGTGGTTTGTTAGTCAGTCAGGTGCTGACGCTCTTTACTACGCCTGTGGTGTATTTATGGTTTGATCGTCACTTTAGTAGTAAAGAAGGTCAACAGGAAAATTTGCCTGAAGCCGAGGCCAAAGCGCTATGAATTTAGCTCAGCCTTTTATTCAGCGCCCGGTGGCCAGTGGCTTAATTGCCACTGCTATTTTGCTGCTTGGTATGTTGTGCTGGCGCTTATTGCCAGTATCGCCTTTGCCAGCGGTCGATTTTCCTATGATAGTGGTCACTGCCAGTTTGCCTGGCGCCAGTCCTGAGAGCATGGCCGCTACTGTGGCTACTCCACTGGAGCGGGCCTTGGGCAGCATTGCAGGTATTAACCGCATCAGTTCCAGTAGTAATCAGGGTTCAGCACAAATACGGCTCGAGTTTGATTTAGACCGCAATGTGGATGAAGCGGCGCGTGAGGTGCAGGCCGCTATTAATGCCGCCCGCAGTCAGTTGCCATCCGGTATGCCGGGCAATCCAAGTTACCGCAAATTTAACCCGTCACAAGCTCCGGTGATGGCGCTGGCGTTAAGTTCTGAACACTTAGCTTCCAGTGCTTTGTACGATGCTGCTTCTACTGTGTTGGCACAGAAACTGGCTGCTATTACAGGGGTGGGTCAGGTTGAAGTGACAGGGGCGTCTTTGCCTGCAGTTCGGGTGCAACTGAATCCTGGCATGTTGACTCAATACGGCGTGGCTTTGGATGAAGTGCGAAGTGCGATCAGCGGTGCCAATGCTTCTGTGCCTTTGGGTGTGCTGGAAAGTAGCGATCAACGTTGGCAATTAGCGACCAGTCAGACTTTACGTCAGGCGTCGGACTACCAGAATTTAGTAGTGAAATACGTCAACGGCGCACCTATTCGTTTGTCGGATGTGGCTTTAGTGACAGACTCGACCGAAAACCGTTACAGCGCTGGTTTTCATAATGATAAAAACGCAGTGATTTTGCTGATCAGCCGTCGTACCGGCGCCAATATTGTCGAGACCATAGACGCTATCTATAAGCAAATGCCACTGCTGCAGGCTCTGGTACCAGCGGATGCTGACTTAGCCGTGGTGATGGATCGCAGCCCGGTGATCCGCGCTACCTTAACCGAAGCTCAAATTAGCTTATTGATTGCAGTGGTGTTAGTGGTGCTGGTGGTCTGGGCCTTTTTAGGCAGCCTGCGCAGTGCGCTGATCCCCAGCCTGGCTATTCCAGTGTCTTTGGTTGGCTCTTTTACTGTGATGTATCTTTGTGATTTTTCACTAAATAACCTGTCGGTGATGGCGCTGATTGTTGCTACAGGTTTAGTGGTAGACGACGCCATAGTGGTGGTTGAAAATATTAAACGCCATATAGAACGCGGTTTAACTCCTTTGCAAGCGGCGCGGCAAGGGGCATCTGAAGTAGGTTTTACCTTGTTGGCAATGAACCTGGCTTTAGTGGTTATTTTCCTGTCGATTTTGTTTATGGGTGGTTTGGTCGAGCGTTTATTCCGCGAATTTTCTATCACTTTGGCAGCTGCCATGATGATTAGTCTGGTGATTTCGTTGACCTTAACGCCAAGCTTATCGGCGTTACTGCTGAAAGCCAAAAATCCGGGTGAAACTGAAGCCGGAGCTTTTCAGAAGTTTCAGCACCAGTATCATCAGAGCGTGGCCTGGAGCTTAGGTCAGTACCGTTGGTTTTTGGCCGGATTAGTATTGCTGTTTGCCGCCAATGCCTGGTTGTACACTCAAGTGCCAACAGGTTTATTGCCGGATCAGGACACTGGCCAACTGAATGGTTTTGTTCGTGGTGACGATGGGTTTTCCTTTCAGATCATGCAGCCAAAAATTGAAGCTTTTCGTCAGCATTTGTTAAAAGACCCGGCCATTGCTGATGTGACAGGCTCCAGCGGCGGTGATATGGGCATCAGCAACAGTTGGATGCGTGTGCGGTTAAAACCTCTGGCTGAGCGTAAAATATCAGCCCAGCAAGTGGTCGACCGAATTCGTGCTACAGCCCCTAAAGTACCGGGTGGCATGGTGTTTATGAATGTGGATCAGGACATCCGTTTATCTTCGCCTTTTGGCCGCAGTGACTACGAGCTGCTGATGTTATCCGGTGATTTGCAACTGCTGCGTAAATGGAGCAAACAAGTCGCGGAAAAAATGCAGGAATTGCCGGAGCTGGTGGATGTAGACACGCCCAGTGGCGAAGATGCACAGCAAATTTCTTTAACCATAGACAGGGAAGCGGCGCAGCGTTTGGGTGTGGATATGCGCACCATTGCTACTTTGCTGAATAACTCTTTCTCACAGCGTCAGGTGGCAACTTTATACGATGAGATGAACCAATACCGTGTGGTGATGGAACTGACACCAGGTTATACAGCTCAGCCTGAAGTATTAAAACAACTGCAACTGGTGACAGCTGATGGCAATAGGGTGCCTTTATCCAGTGTTGCCAGTTATCAATACAGTCTGGCCAATGATCGTATTCGCCGCGATGGTCAGTTTGCCTCTGTGGGCATAGGCTATGGTTTAGCGCCAGGCGTGACTTTGCAACAGGCATCCGCTGCTATTGATCGGGTGCTGGCGATGGCTATGGTGCCAAGCGGTATTCATACCATCAATGGCGAAGATCAGCGTAATGCTATGTTTAAGAGTGGCGATCAGCTCTGGCTGATTATTGGTGTCATTCTGACTGTATACCTGCTGCTTGGCGTGTTGTATGAAAGTACTATCCAGCCCATTACTATTTTATCTACTTTGCCTTGTGCTGGTTTAGGTGCTTTGCTCGCGCTTTATGTCAGCAATACCGACTTTAACCTGATAGCTTTGTTGGGGCTGTTTTTGCTGATAGGTATAGTGATGAAAAACGCTATCCTGTTGGTCGACTTTGCCTTGCATGCCGAACGGGAGCTGGGCTTATCGCCGCGAGAGGCGGTCGCTTTGGCAGCAGCACAACGTTTGCGTCCTATTTTAATGACCAACTTCGCGGCTTTATTAGGTGCAGTGCCATTGTTGTTTGGTATGGGTGAAGGTTCAGAGCTGCGTCAGCCTTTAGGTATTACCATAGTAGGTGGTTTGCTGGTCAGTCAGTTGTTGACCCTCTACAGCACTCCGGCTGTGTATCTGGCGTTAAGTAAATTCCGCAGCTCCAGATCTGTAGAGCTGCTGGTATCTGGCGCGGCAGCTGAAAAAAAGGCTGAGGTTTAACTCAGCCTTAAGGGATGAATACTCATCCAGTACCAGGAATGTTTTTGAACAGCTTTAGCTGGCCCGTCAGGGCGAAGCCGGATAAAACATTGCCAACAGTTTGGCAATGTCCGGATGAGCGCCGGTGGCTCTGTCCGCTGGCCGGTCGAGCGCCACGGATGGCGCGAATACAAAAACATCGGGAGTGTTTTTGAACAGCTTTAGCTGGCCCGTCAGGGCGAAGCCGGATAAAACATTGCCAACAGTTTGGCAATGTCCGGATGAGCGCCAGTGGCTCTGTCCGCTGGCCGGTCGAGCGCCACGGATGGCGCGAATAAAATGAGCAAGGCCAACCGGGAAAACTAAACCTTGCCCCGGCTTTCGCCTTAACTTGTCACTTTGCGACTACGTAAACCGAAGTAGCAGATGTAGATATAACAAAATACCGGCAACACAAAAGATAAAGCCAGGCCAAAAGAGTCGGCCAGCATGCCCTGAGCTACAGGCACTAAAGCTCCGCCTACTATGGCCAAACACAATAAACCTGCGCCTTGACTGGTGTATTTGCCTAAGCCATGTAAAGCGAGACTAAAAATAGTCGGGAACATAATGGAATTAGCGATACCAACGAGCAGTAGTGCAAATAACGCCAGTTGACCCTGACCTGTGATGACCAGTACCAGTAATAACATGGCCGCTGCAGCGTGAATGGCCAGCAATAAACCTGCGTTGATACGTTGCATCAGCAAAGCCCCAACAAAACGGCCGACCATAGCTCCACCCCAATACCAGGCGACATAGTGTGCCGCTTCGGCTTCTGCCAAACCTGTGATTTCAGGTAATGCAATAAAGTTGACCATCACTGAACCTATCGCCACTTCAGCGCCCACATACATAAAAATACCCAAGGCACCCAACCACAAATGGGTATAAGGCAATAGAGACTTTATGGATATTTTTTCTGCTGCCGTGGTGTTTTGAACTTCCGGCAACTTCAGGCGGGAAAATACAAAAGCTACAGCAAATAAGGCCACCGTCAGTATCAGATAAGGCAGTTGGACTGCATCAGCACCTTCGGTACTGTCAAGTTGGCTGAGGATCAATGCTGCACCAATCAGAGGTGCTACAGTGGTGCCTAAAGAGTTAAAAGCCTGGGTCATAGTCAGGCGGCTGGAGGCGGTTTTTGGATTGCCCAGCACTGTGACATAAGGGTTAGCCGCGACCTGTAAAATGGTAATGCCGGATGCCAGCACAAATAACGCAGCTAAAAACCAGGCATAACTGTGAAAGCTGGCGGCAGGAATAAAGTTCAGCGTGCCAAAGCCTGCAATAGCTAAACCTATCACTATACCTTTTTGATAACCCAGCTTATTGATCAGCGCACCTGCAGGTAAAGACACCACAAAATAAGCGCCAAAAAAGCAGAATTGGATCAACATAGCCTGAGTGTAAGTCAGGTCGAACACGGCTTTTAAATGTGGGATTAAAATGTCATTCAGACAGGTAATAAAACCCCAGATAAAAAATAAAAATGTAAGAGCAGGTAAAGCCCAGCTGCTGATTGGTGTGCCGGAGCTTTGCACTTCGGCGCTTTGAACACTTTGCATTCTATTCCCCATCAGGCCGCCTGTTGACGGCCTTAGTTGTTATCAGATTAGGTTAAAAAATTATTAGGCTGCAGGACAACTCAGATCGGCTGTTGCTGTAGCTGGTGTTAAACGGATATTCGAAATACTTAACTGGTAAGCGGCTTCGCTATGCAACACAAAAGGTTGCTGTAAGTGATTCAGTGCTGCGCCTTTGGCGGCAAAACAACTTAAATCAATCACCACTTTATGCCATTGGCCTGCGGCTTTGCTACCGATGAGTTCAGCTAAATTCAAAGTACCACCACAACCAGAACCACAAGACTGAGCTAAAGTGACTGCTGCTGTAGGTGCGGCATTCCATTTCATATCCACCACCAATTGGCCATAACCGCTGGCATCCAGTGGCACCGCGGCTTGCAGTACCAGTTTGGCTTTAGAATTGGCAGCCCAGTCTAGCAGTAAAGCGTCTTCCTGTTTTTGCCAGTTCACTGCGGCTAAATTCAGGCTGTGGTCGGCACTTTTGGCTTTATTGCCTGTAACTGTGACTACAGCTTGTTCATCTTGCAAAATCAGGCTGTAGCCTGATGCCGGGCGGCGCTCAAATAAATTTAAGCTGTCGTTGCTGGTGCTTTGCGCACTGTTGATTTGCTCGGATAAGTCATTGGCAACAGTGGTTTTATCCTGATAGGTCAGGCCATAACCCAAAGCGAACAGTGGATCGTAGTTGCTGTCAGCTTGATTTAATGGTGTTTGATCTGCTGTTTTTGGCCAGGAGAATGGCAGTTTGCCTTTAAAGTCATGTTGGATTTCACCAGCAGCAGTTTTGAATAACACCTCTGCCACAGCCTGGCCAGCAGTACCTGGTAACCAAGCCGCTACAAAAGCATCGGACTGATTCAGCTCCGGGTTTACCCATAAAGGCCGGCCCGTTAAAAACACTGTTACCACCGGAATGCCATCGGCTTTAAGTTTCTTCAGTAATTCCAGATCGGTATTTTTACCTGCCTGATAATCCAGAGTGCGAATGTCGCCATCAAATTCGGCGTATGGGTTTTCACCTATGACCACAATAGCCACATCAGGTTTTTGCTGATAAGAGCCATCAGCACTCAGCTCGACAGTGCCTTGCGCCGCTTCGACTTGCTGTTGTATGCCTGAATAAATGGACCGGCCATTCGGGAAGTCGGCATTGACGTTGCCCGTGCCTTGCCAGGTTAAAGTCCAGCCACCACTTTGTTTGCCAATATTGTCAGCACCGTCGCCTGTCACCAGTACTTTTTGTTTTGGCGCTAATGGCAATAATTGAGCATTGTTTTTCAGCAACACTAAAGACTCACGCACGGCTTGAGCGGCAATGGCCTGATGATCTGCATGACCAATCAGCTCTGCTTTACCCGCCAGTTCAGACTGAGCTGGGTTACCTTTTTCAAATAAACCAGCACGGATTTTAACTCTTAGAATACGGCTGACCGCATCGTCTAAACGCGCAGCTGATATTTCACCAGCTTTGGCTTGAGCCAGAGTATTTTTATACAGAGCTTTAGCATCTTCTGGTGCCATTAAAATATCAACACCGGCGTTGATAGCAGCAGCGCAGCTATTGTTCGTGCAACCCGGAAGTTGGCCATGGCCGTTCCAGTCACCGACCACTAAACCGTCAAACCCCATACGTTCTTTTAAAACAGTAGTGAGCAGGTAATGATTACCATGCATTTTTTCGCCGTGCCAGCTGTTAAAAGAGGCCATCACTGTTTGCACACCAGCATCAAGGCTACTGATATAACCCTGAGCGTGCAGGCGCACTAAATCTGCTTCGTTGGTGAGTGTATTGCCCTGATCTTTGCCGTTTTCAGTGCCGCCATCACCCAGATAATGCTTGGCTGTGGCAATTAATCGGCCGCTTTGCATAAAGTCAGAACCAACATTGCCCTGAATACCTTTGACTAATGCTGCGCCGAGTTTTTTCACCACAGCAGGGTCTTCTGAATAACTTTCGTAGCTGCGACCCCAGCGATCATCGCGGGCCACGGCAACTGTTGGTGCAAATATCCAGTTAATACCAGTAGCGGCCACTTCCACTGCTGTGGCTTTACCTATGGCTTGCACTAACTCTGCATTGTTGGCTGCACCCAAACCAATATTGTGCGGAAAAACAGTAGCACCAATCACATTGTTATGACCGTGCACTGCATCAGTGCCCCAAAGCGGAGGAATACTGCTGCCATCTTTCGTTGCATCCACGCCCGCATCGTAATAGGACTGAGCTAAAGCCACCCAGTCTGCTGCCGTGGAGTTTTTATTGTCATTAGGATATGCGCCACCGCCATTTAAATAAGAACCAAAGCCATATTGACGCATATCTTCCACTGTCATCCAGCGGATATCAGGCTGGATCAGCTGAGCCACTTTTTGCTCTATGGTCATAGTGGACAATAGCTGTTGCACTTTTTGTTCTGTGCCGCTGTTGGCTAAAGGGCTTTTTAATTCGGGCCACAACGTCAGATTTTCAGCAGGAACCGCTTTGACTTCTGACACTTTTTCAGTTGTGGTGTTTTGTTGACCGCAACCAGACAAAGTGGTGACAAGGGCAGCACTGCACAACAACGCCAATGGGGTGTATCGAAACATAATGGGTATCCTGTTGAGCTCTGTCTGCTTTTGTGTCCGCTTCTGTTTAAAAGTCGGGTCTTTAAAAGATGTCAGCAGAGTTTTTATCGGCGGGGGCTGGCAGGCAAATCAGCGGTTTGTATGCTGAAAATCATACAAAAGTGCTGACGGATGCTTGGTATTCTGTCCCCGTGTCCTCCGGGCTTATTATAAAGCTCCGGCATGCAAATCTTTGATTTGCTTATTATTGTTTTTTATTCACATCGCATATTGTTCGCTATTGCAACCACAGTACTGTGATTTTCACAGCCAAGATGCAATTGTAAGCGGTTTCATTTTTAGCTGATAAAGTCATTCTTGCCAACTGTTTTTTAAGCAAAATGTAAGAATTAGTTTTTCTGTATTGACGAGTTAAAAAAAATCACCTAAGTTTGTGAAAGCGCTTACAGTTAGTTTTGGGGAGTAATTAAGCTAGCTGGCCCGCGTTAACACAACGTTTTTAAAAAGTAAAAAACCAAAAAACAGTCGACAGGGAACTACACATGAAATCCAAAACGTTCAAAAAGACCAGACTCGCCACCAGTCTGTCCTTAGTACTTGGCGTGGGCGTTGTTATGCCTGCTTTCGCGGATGATGCGCAGGAGCAAAATGCGCAAAAAGCCGAAGAAAAAATTGAAGTGATCAGCGTTACCGGTATCCGCGGCAGTCTGATTAAATCTATGGATACCAAACGTTCGTCCACTGGTATTGTGGATGCAATCTCAGCTGAAGACATAGGTAAATTCCCGGATACCAACCTGGCAGAATCTCTGCAGCGTATCAGCGGTGTGTCTATTGACCGTGTCAACGGTGAAGGTAGTAAAGTATCTGTCCGTGGTTTTGGTCCGGACTTTAACTTAGTTACATTGAATGGTCGTCAAATGCCTGTAACTACAGGTTCACGTTCTTTTGATTTTGCGAATATTTCTGCTGATACCATCAGCGGTGTTGAAGTCAATAAAACCAGTTTTGCTAAAAATCCTACCGGTGGTATAGGTTCGGTTATAGATGTGCAAACCTTAAAACCTTTAAGTGCTGGCGGCCAAAAAGCTGTATTCAGTGCAGCTATGGTCGACGACAGATCAACTGAAGAAGGCAGTGCTACTCCTGAGTTAGCAGGTTTGTATTCCACTACCTTTAACGATGATAAGTTTGGTGTTTTAGTCTCAGCCAGTTATCAGGAACGTGAAAGCGGAAGTCAACAAGCCAACGTAGGTACAGGCTGGCGTAGTTTCCCTGGTTCTGTAGATATTACTTCTGGCCAGTGGGGTAGTGTCCCGCTAGATAATCAAGAGAATCGCCCTGGTGCTGATGATGTGTACTCAGTACCACAAACCACCATTTACAAGTTTGAAGAACAACAACGTGCCCGTACCAATGGTCAGTTAGTGCTGCAGTATGCGCCGACTGATAACCTGACGGCCAGCGTTGACTATACCTACATGCGCAATGATATCGACACTCAATACAACGACGTGTCGGCCTGGTATACCTATGTGCCTTCACAAAGTATCTGGACTAATGGTCCTGTATCTTCGCCATTGATTTACTCTGAGCAATACGCTACTCCAGCTGACTTATCCATGGGCGCTGGTGATTCTGGCGTGCGTAACGAAAGTGGTTCTTTAGGTCTGAATCTGGAATGGCAAGCCAGTGATAATTTAAAACTGAGTTTCGATGCTCACCAGTCTGAAGCTGAATACAAACCAAATCATGTGTTAGGTTCAAGTAACACCTTAAGTACAGCTGCTTTTATCCGTAACAGTGCAGCAACTGACTTCACCGGTGAAATGCCATTATTGTCAGTGGGTGGCGGTAACTCGGTTAAACCTTCAGACATGATTGTAACTGGTAGTGTATTTGGTAATTCGACCAACAAGTCTGAAATTGATCAGTACCAGTTTGATGGCGAATATGTGTTCGAAAACGGCAGCAGTATCGATTTTGGTATTGCTCTGACCGACGTGGACAACCACTCAAAATCAGTCAACGTGCAACGTAATGACTGGGGTGGAGTAGGCAAGGCCGGCGATTTTGACGATTCCTATTTCCCTGCCGGCACTATCCATGACAAATTCAACGCTGGTAAAGGTAATTTCTCTTTAATGCCAGATCGTGATTTTGAAATCCTTGATACTATTTTCTTCTGGGATTTCAATACGGTGCGTGCTCGTGCTGAAGAGTTATATACTCCGGAAGGTTTTGTTGGCGCCGGTGATTGTGGCACTAACTTCTGTCCTTCTACCGATTACGACAGTGACGTTAACCGCTATACGAAAGAAGAATCACAATCTGCTTATGTACAGTACAACTACGAAAATGAAATCTCCGGCATGCCGTACGATCTTCATGTAGGTGTACGTTATGAAACTACAGATGTGACTTCAACTTCAGCTGTTGCTGCATACAATGGCGCACGTTGGGTGGCTGACACTGAGATCGTATTACAAGCCAGCGGTGAGCGTGAGTTCCAGACGAAAACAGGTGATTACGACTACGTATTACCTAACCTGAACTTCAATATCGAAGTGGTTGACGATGTGATGTTACGTGCTGCTTATAGTGAAACTATAGGTCGTCCTGACTATGTTTCTATTCAGGGTGGCACAGTAGTGAACACTATAGCTAACCGCGCTGGTGGTGGTGGTAATGCTGGTAACCCAAGTCTGTTGCCTTTAGAGTCTAAAAACATCGATTTATCGGCTGAATGGTACTACTCACCAGCAAGTTACGTTTCTTTAGGTTACTTCCGTAAAGACACCAGTAACTTTATTAGCAATTCTGTTGTTAAATCGACCATTTACAATATTCCTAACCCGGTTGATGGTAAAAAGTATGATGAAGCAGTTGCTGCCGTAGGTAATGACGCCAGCGCTATCCGTAACTGGATTTTTGCTAACTACCCAAATGCTGCTGGCGTAAATGTGGCGAACAAAACTATTGATGGTGTTGCTGGCGAAGATGAAGCGTTAGTCTTTGATATCAACACCCCATCTAATGGCGCAAACTCAGAAGTGATTGATGGCTGGGAATTTGCCGTACAGCACGCCTTTGGTGAAACTGGTTTTGGCGCTATTGCCAACTACACCATGGTAGACAGCGAAACGTCCTACAACAATTTCCTGTTGCAGGATCAGGCTGCTCTGATTGGTTTAAGTGACACAGCCAACGCCATTCTGTTCTATGAAATGGATGGTTTCCAGGCTCGTATCGCTTACAACTGGCGTGATGAGTTCCTGAACTCTAAAGGTCAGGATACCGGCGCTCATCCTAAATACACTGAGGCTTATCATCAAATTGATATGTCAGTCAGTTATGACTTACCACAAGTGGAAGGTTTAACTATTTTTGTTGAAGCCTTAAACGTGACTGATGAGCATATCCGTGTCCACGGTCGTGCCAAAGAGCAAGTGTTAAGTCTGGTTGAATCTGGTGCCCGTTATAGTCTGGGTGCTCGTTACAGCTTCTAAGCTGATACAGGGCCATAAGGATATGGCCCATTCTGTTTCAATTTTTAAAAGCAGCATCTTCAGCCCTGGCTGAAGATGCTATATCTTGATGTTTTCTATAGCTTCGCACTTAAACAAAAAACCAGTAGCTTTCGTATCCGGCGACAGGTTTAATCAAACTATAACTAAAAAATACACTGTAACGGTCGGGATATAGCATGAGTAAAAATGTTTTATTAAACAGCGTTGAACATAGAGACCTGAAAGTCATTACGGCCAGAGGCGCGCAATACGGTGATGCGGTCTGGTTTGCTGTTACTTTTCCTAAAGAATTCCGCACAGTTCAGGCCCACTACCCGATTTTTTTTCATAAAGACAACAAAAGTAATCAATTTTTTGCTGTCACCCTGTTTGGTTTTCAGGATCAGGAAAACTTGTTTTTACAACAGGATAACTGGCGTGGTTGTTATGTGCCGCTGATGCTCAGACGTCAGCCGTTTTTGATTGGCCAGCAACTGGTGCGTGAAGATGGTATTGAAACGCCGCAGCGGGTTATTCATATCGACTTAAATAATCCGCGAGTCAGCAGCACTGAAGGCGAAGCTCTGTTTTTACCTTTTGGTGGCAGCAGCCCTTATCTGGATGAAGTGGCTTCTATGCTGGAAACTATTCATCACGGCATGCTCGACAGTAAAACTTTCATCGATGTGTTGCTTGAGCATCAACTGCTGGAGTCCTTTACCCTGGATTTAACCTTCAGCAACGGCCAGAAGCAGCAACTGGCAGGTTTTTACACTATTCATGAAGAAAACCTCGCCGCTTTAGAGCCAGAGCTTTTAGCTCAACTGCATCACAAAGGTTATCTGCAGGCGATTTATATGGCCATAGCTTCCCAGTCCAATATTCGCCATTTGCTGCAATTAAAAAATAAGCAGTTTGAGTAAGGTCTGACTAACCATGATGAACATAACGCCATTAGCACAAGTAAAAACTCTGGAAGGATGCGACTTAGCTGATGCGTTAAGTTTAATAGCGAATGCCAATCAACCATTGATATTCAAAGCCTTATGTAAAGAATGGCCTCTGGTTAAAGCGGGTCTTGTTTCAGCTGCGTCCGCCGCAAATTATATTCGGCAGTTTTATCAGGGCGTTCCGGTCAGTGCCTGTTACCTTGAACCTGCTCAGCAAGGCAGAGTGTTTTATAACGCAGAGCAAAATGGCTTTAATTATCAGGGCGGTAAAATTGATTTTAATCAGTTGCTGGACCGTCTTTTTGCGTTAAACACTCAGGCTGAAGTGCCCACCTATTACATGGGCTCGACTGAAATCAACCATTGGTTTCCGGGGTTGGCTGAGCACAATACTATAGCAATGGAAGGCATCAGCCCGCTGACCAGTGTCTGGCTTGGTAATCAGTCCCGCATTGCAGCTCATTATGATTTTCCGCAGAACCTGGCCTGTAATGCAGTCGGACATCGCACTTTTACTTTATTTCCACCAGATCAAATCAGCAATTTATATCCGGGCCCTATGGAATTTGCGCCTGGTGGGCAGGATGTCAGCATGGTGGATTTTGCAGCGCCTGACTTTGAGCGTTTTCCTAAATTTGCCGAAGCTCTGCAGCATGCTCAAGTAGCGCAGCTGGAACCTGGCGATGTGTTATTTATTCCAAGCATGTGGTGGCACCATGTTGAAGCTCTTGATGGGTTTAATGTGCTGATCAGCCACTGGTGGCGCGATACGCCAGCCTATTTGGGCCGCCCCAACAATGCCTTGTCTATGGCGGTGCTGAGTTTGCGCAGTTTGCCTAAAGCGCAGCGTCAGGCCTGGAAAGCTATTTTTGATTACTACATTTTTGACCATGACGATGTATCGCAAGACCATATTCAGCCTGAAGCATTAAAAATGTTAACTAAGCCGCTGGATGAATTGAATGCGCGTCAGATCAGAGCTGACTTACTGAATAAATTAAAACGCTGACGATAAGTAAAAACAAAAACAGTGTCAGGCAACAGGGGAAGTCTATGAACAACGAACAAAACAGAATTAAAAAAGTAGTGATCGCAGGTGGTGGCACAGCAGGTTGGATGACAGCGGCAGGCTTGACCAAATTGTTGGGCAAAAATCTTGAAGTGGTTTTAGTGGAGTCTGACGATATTGGCACTGTGGGAGTCGGCGAAGCTACTATCCCCACTATGCATATTTTCCACCGCTTACTGAATATCAAAGAATCTGAAGTGATGGCTGCCACTAATGCCACTTTTAAGCTGGGTATTCAGTTTGAAAACTGGAAAACAGTAGGCGAAGACTATATTCACTCCTTTGGATTTTTAGGCAAAGACTGCTGGGCCTGTGGCTTTCAGCACTTTTGGGTAAAAGGCAGACAAAAAGGCATTGCCACTGAAATAGGTGACTACTGTGTCGAGCATTTAGGCGCCCGGCAGGGCCGTTTTGCTGTGCTGCCAACTCAGGATTTGAACCACGCCTACCATATGGATGCGTCCTTGTATGCCAAGTTTCTGCGTCGCATGTCGGAGCAGCATGGTATTAAACGTATTGAAGGTAAAATTCGTGAAGTTCAGCAGCATATGGACGGCAATATCAGTGCGTTATTGCTGGAATCCGGCGAACTGATTGAAGGCGATTTATTTATCGATTGCACCGGTTTCCGGGCTTTGTTGATTGAACAAACTCTCAATACTGGTTTTGAAGACTGGAGTCACTGGTTACCTTGCGACAGTGCTTATGCAGTGCAAACTAAAACCACGCAAGAACCTGTTGCTTACACTCGCGCTATAGCCCGTGATGCAGGCTGGCAATGGAAAATCCCACTGCAAAGTCGGGTCGGTAATGGCCTGGTGTTCTGCAGCAAATTTATGACAGAAGCCGAAGCCAAACAAACACTGATCGACAATGTCGAAGGTGAAATGATGTTTGAGCCACGCTTAATTAAGTTTAAAACCGGCACCCGCCGTCAGCACTGGAATAAAAACTGCGTCGCCATTGGTTTATCCAGTGGTTTCCTGGAGCCATTAGAATCAACCAGTATTCATTTGATCCATCGCAGTATTATTCGTCTGCTGCAGATGTTTCCGTCCAACGGCATAGTCTCTGCGGACGTGGCTGAGTTTAACCGCCAGACTAAAATCGAAATGGATAATATCCGCGACTTTATTATCCTGCACTACAAAGCCACCGAACGCACTGACACTAAGTTCTGGCGTTACTGCAAAGATATGGATGTGCCGGATTCACTGACCCATCGTATGGAATTGTTTAAACAATCTGGCAAGGTGTATAAGTTTGCTCAGGAATTATTTGGCGAAAGCTCTTGGTTACAGGTGATGATTGGTCAGGGCTTAATGCCAGAGCAGTATCATCCCATTGTCGATTTAATGCCGGACTCAGAGCTGAATGATTTCCTGATGAGCATTAAACACAATGTGAAACGCACTGTGAGTCAGTTCCCGACTCACCATGAGTTTATTCAGCATTATTGCAAGTCGTCTTTGGTTTGAACTGGTTGTGATGGACACGCTAAATTATCAGGTCAATTCTGCCATCCAGCCCGAAATTATTTATCTCGGGCTGGAAAAAACACCTTTGATTCTGATTGATGATTTTCTACAGGACTTGTCTGCTTTACGCCAACAGGCGCAGCAGAGCGATTTTATGCGCGAGAATCAAACCTATTACCCTGGTCAGCGTGCTGTGTTGCCAAAAGACTATGTGGCCGCCAGCTTAAATGCCTTGTATCAGCTGATTTATAAAGTCTATCAGGTGCCGGAAAAGCTCAGATTAAAACCACAAATGCTGTTTTATGCACTGATCACACAAGCGGAAAATAGCCTGCATCCGCTGCAATGCATGCCGCATTTTGATACCAGTGCGCCTTATTATTTTGCGCTTTTGCATTATCTGAATGACAGCCCTCATGGCAGCACGGGTTTTTTCCGGCATAAACCTACAGGTTTTGAGCGAGTGACGGATCAAAGGCGGCAAGACTATTTCCAGTCAGCACAAAACTTTATTGATACTCATGGTGCGCCGCCACAGCGTTATCAGATACAAAGCGATGAGCATTACGAGCTGTACTATCAGATCCCATATAAGGCCAACAGGTTGGTTATTTACCCTGGTCATTTGCTGCATTCTTCTTTGGTTGATGTCACCACAGATATCGACGCTTCACCTGTAACTGGCCGTTTAACTGCCAATATATTTATCGATTTTGTATAACCCCAAACAGCGCTGAACAACAGTAAACAAGGATTTGAGTATGGTCATAACAACACTAAAAATGAAAGCGATTACAACTTTGGGTCAGTTTTAAACAAGCCACTTTTACCCCTAATTTTTAAAGATGAAAAGAAGATAACGATGAACTATGAATTGCCAAAAGGCTCAAGACTGCTGAAGAAAGAATTTACTTATGGTGTGGCCACTTCGTCCTTCCAGATTGAAGGTGGAGTTGAAGATCGCCTGCCTTGTATCTGGGATACCTTTTGCGCCACGCCGGGCAAAGTAAAAGATGGTTCTAACGGCGATATAGCTTGTGATCACTATCACTTATGGCGTGAGGATATTGCGCTGATAAGCTCTTTAGGGGTCGATGCTTATCGTTTATCTATTGCCTGGGCAAGGGTAATGAATCAAGACGGCAGCCTGAATCAGCAAGGTGTGGATTTCTACATCAATATTCTGGATGAGTTGAAAGCCAAAAATATTAAGTCTTTTGTCACTTTGTATCACTGGGATTTACCGCAGCATATTGAAGATCAGGGTGGCTGGCTAAATCGCAATACGGCCTATTTGTTTCAGGATTATGCCGACAAGTTAAGTAAAGCTTTTGGCGACAGAGTTTATTCGTATGCCACCTTAAATGAGCCGTTTTGCAGTTCGTATTTAGGTTACGAAGCCGGTATTCATGCGCCTGGCTTAACTAAAAAAGCTTATGGCCGTCAGTCAGCACACCATTTATTGCTGGCGCACGGTCTGGCGATGCAGGTACTGCAAAAGAACAGCCCAAACAGCATGAATGGTTTAGTGCTGAACTTCACACCTGCTTATCCGCTAACCGACAGCGCTGCCGATCAAAGAGCTGCACAGCTGGCCGACGAGTACTTTAACCAGTGGTACATTAAGCCTGTGTTTGATGGTGCTTACCCGGACTCATTCGCCTTACTAGCCGATGAAGACAAGCCAGTGATTGAGCCGGGTGACTTCGACATTATCAAAGCACCACTCGACTTTTTAGGTGTCAATTTCTACACCCGCACTGTGTATAAAGCCGCTGAAGGCCGTGACTTTATCGAAGTGGATATGGCTGACGCACCGAAAACAGATATTGGCTGGGAAATTTATCCACAGGCCTTTACCGATCTGTTAGTGTCTTTGCATCAAAAATACACACTACCGCCTGTTTACATTACCGAAAATGGTGCAGCGGCGGCCGATCAACTGCACAATGGCGAAGTGGATGATCAACTGCGTTTGTCTTATTACCAGTTGCATTTAAATGCAGTGCACCAAGCGGTTGAGCAAGGTGTGGATATTCAGGGTTATTTCGCCTGGAGTTTAATGGACAACTTTGAGTGGGCTGAAGGCTACTTAAAGCGTTTTGGTATAGTCTATGTCGACTACAACAGCCAGCAAAGAACTGTGAAAAACAGCGGTCTGGCCTATAGAAATTTAATCAGTAATCGTTAATTTATAAAAAATAATAATTTTAAATCAACAGTTTATAGGATGCGCCTGACATGGTTAGTGTAAAGGAGAAAATTGCTTACGGCCTCGGGGATACGGCAAGCAATATAGTGTTCCAGACCGTCATGTTGTTTCTGACGTTTTTTTATACCGACATCTACGGCATTTCGCCGGCTTTTGTCGGCACTATGTTTCTGGCGGTGCGTATTATTGACGCTGTCACCGATCCGCTGATGGGAGCTCTTGCTGACCGTACTCAAAGCAAATACGGTAAATTCCGTCCTTATTTGCTGTGGTTTGCTTTGCCATTTGGCCTGATCAGCGTGCTGGCTTTTACTACGCCAGACTTTGGTGAAGAAGGCAAAATGATCTACGCTTTCGTCACTTATACCCTGCTGATGCTGGTTTATACCGCCATTAACATTCCATATTGTGCTTTAGGCGCTGTGCTCACCGCAGATCCAAAAGAGCGGGTGTCGGTGCAGTCCTATCGTTTTGTCTTTGCCATGCTCGGTGGCCTGATGGTGACTGCATTAACTTTGCCTCTGGTCGAGTTTTTTGGTCAGGGTGACAGAGCCAAAGGTTATCAGCTGACTATTATGGCGATGAGCGTATTAGGTGTGCTGATGTTTTTAGCCTGTTTTTATGGCACCAAAGAGCGGATCAACCCACCAAAAGAAGCGGTTAGCCGCAGCTATATGGATAACTTCCGTCAGCTGTGGAAAAACGATCAGTGGCGTGTATTAGCGCTAGTAGCTTTATGCCTGATGAGTGGCTACGTTTTACGTACAACTCTGGCTATTTACTACGTGAAGTATTATCTGGAAATGCCGGACAGTATCACCTTATTTATCACTTTGGGTATGCTCGGCAGCATGGTGGGGTGTGTTATTGCTCAGCCGCTGGCAAAACGTTACTGCAAAGTAAAACTCTACATCGGCATTCAAATTTTAGCCGCCATTCTTTGTGCCAGCAGCTATTTTGTGGCTGCTGATAATGTCACTCTTGCCATTGCTTTGTATGTGCTATGGAATCTGGTGTTTAACACTGGTACTCCGCTACTGTGGGCCAAAATGGCTGATGCTGTGGATTATGGCCAGTGGCGTACTGGTGTGCGCACTACGGGTATGGTGTATTCCTCTATTATTTTCTTTATCAAAATGGGCATAGCTGTAGGTGGCGCTTTAGGTGGCTGGTTATTGGCTGGTATGGGTTATCAGGCTGATGTCACTCAAACTGAAGAAACCAAAGCAGGTTTATTGCTGGCTTTTAGTTTGTATCCTGCCATAGGGTCTTTGATTGTGGCTTTTGTGATGAGTGCTTATAAACTCAACACACAAAAAGTTGATGAAATCACACTGGAATTGAAGAAAGCCGCAAGTTAGACCCAACAGTATTGAAAGGTGCAGGGCCACGACAAGCAAGGGAGACCCCAGGAGCATAGACACACTATGTGACTGGGGCGATCGAGCGCAGTCAACAATGCTGCATTTTCAAGGATGAAGGATGTAAAAGCTGATAATATGGCGGCTGTAGAGCAATTCAGACTTTGCTGAATTACTCTGCAGTTTCCGATCTTCTTAGACTTAACAATAAGTGACAGCACTATATGGCGACCATTTACGACGTTTCACTGCTTGCAGGTGTATCTCTGGCAACTGTATCCAGAGTGATGAATAAAAACACCAATGTCAGCGAAAAGACCAAACAAAAGGTATTAGCCGCTATGGCTGAGTTAGGCTACAGGCCTAACACTTTTGCTCAGTCTTTGGCGTCGAATTGCTCGAATAGTGTTGGGGTATTAGTTTCTCAGCTGGATGGCCCGTATTACGGTCCTATGATGGCTGAAATTGAAGCCGCACTGCGTGCCGATAATCGTCATGTGATTATTGCCGTGGGTCACAGCGATGCAGCTCAGGAAATAGACAGTGTTGAGTTTTTGCTGAGCAAAGGCTGTGATGCGCTGATCCTGGATGTCGAAGCTATCTCAGATGATTACCTGATTAAACTGAGCCAAAGTTCAACGCCTATAGTGCTGATCAACAGATACATAGCTGAAATCAGTGACTGTTGTATTTACCTGAATAATGAACTGGGTGGTTATATGGCCACCCGGCATCTGATTGAGCTAGGTCATCGCGATATAGCCTATATTTCCGGACCTTCGAAAAAACACGATGCAATCGAACGTCTTGAAGGCCACAAGCGAGCTTTGGCAGAGGTCGGTGTCTCTTTTGATCCGGCTTTATGCTTTGAGGGTGACTATAAAGAAGACAGTGGCGTTGAGGGTATGAACTACCTGTTTAGCCAAAATAGTAAATTTACTGCTGTGGTTTGTGCAAACGATCAGATGGTGTCCGGCGCTATTTCAGTCTGTCTGGAGCGTGGTATGAAAATTCCACAGGACTTGTCTTTTGTTGGTTACGACAATATTCCTTTTGCCCGTTATGTTTCACCTAAGCTGACTACGGTGAATAACCCTATTCATGAAATGGGAAAAATGGCCGCCTTGTGGTTGCTGAAGAATTTATATAAGCATGATATTGAAGTGGAAAACGTATTTGAACCTGAACTGGTGGTACGTAATTCTGCTATTCGTATAGGGTAAAACAGCCTCCGCCTGATACGGAGGCTGTGATTAGCTTAAGGTAAAGCTGCTTCTAAGGTTAAGGTTAAACCTTCACGGATCTGATCAGCCAGCTCTGATTCAGCTTTGGCTGAATAGGAGGCTTCAATCAGAAACACACCAGCTTCAACAGGCGTATAAGTAAACTGGCCCGTTGCATCAGTTTTGTGCTGAATACGGCCTGCTTCATCACGGTAACGCTCGCCTTCGTACGACACTTCCAGTTCAACACCGGCTTGTGCCTTGCCATTGACTAAAAAAGTAAAAGTAACAGGCTCGCCTGCCACTATGTCAGCTGGATGCACAGAGCTTTTAAATTCTAAACCTTCGTTTTTCAGTGCCAGTACTTCTGAACTTGGTTTATTCACTGTGATAAATGCCACAGAGCGGCTGCGGCTTTGGCTGGTGACTACATCTGTTGCATTGGCCGGTAATTCTTTTGCGCGGGTCTTTTTGTCCGCCATGATGCGTTTACGTTCATCACCCACTTTGTACATGGTTCCAAAACGTGCAGGGCCACCCAGTTCCAGCTTGTAAGTGCCTTCCGCATTCAGTTGTGCATCGACCTGAGATTTACGTTTACCCTGGTATTTATGCTCAATGGCTTGTTTTTTACCGTCTGGTGTATACAAAGCTACGTTATCAACCGGAATGCCTTTATCGGCAACAAAAGTCATATTCGCGGCGCTGACATCAGCCGATACCCAGCTGCCTGTTTTAGATAACACAAAGTGACTTGGTACTACCCATAGGGTATGAGCAAAAGCCGGAGCACTCACTGCCGCTGCAACCAATAATGAAGCCAGAATAGATTTTTTCATCGGACTATTTTCCCTGTACTGAAGTAAGTTGAATTTTACCCAGCTCTTTGCTGGCTTTTATTTCGATTTGAACGGCGCTGCCATCCCAAGTAAATTCCTGTTTGGCCAGGTTACGACCGCCTTGTTCGCGGGCCGCTTCAACAAAAAGCACATAGTTACCTGCTGCAACTGCTTTGCCTTGTTCGTCTTTACCATCCCAGCGCACTTTATAGCTGCCTGGCCCTTTAGTAGCGCCTGTTTTTGCGTCCACTAATTGAGGTTCACTGCGGCCTAGTTTGCGCCAGAAGCGACGTAAGTCTTTAATCCAATCCGGTTTTTCCAACCAGGCTTCGACTAAACGCACAGGTTGCTGTTGTTCGTTTTCAATCCATACAGCCACATAAGGTCTGTGATAAGTGCCAGTATCAATTTTTGGCAGTTCGACCTGGATTTCCAGTTCCTGTTGCGCCATGGCAGAGCCGCAACAAAACAGCAACGCAGCGACTAAATACTTGTACATACAATTCCCTCCAAGTGGAACGACTCTAAATTAATGAAACGACGCTATATAAGCTAATAAAGCCAATACCACACCAGCTACTGCTGTGGCATTGCCAAAATCTCTTCTGTTCGGCTGGCGCCATAACAAATAAAAGCCCGACAAGGCAAATAACACACAAAATACAGCGGTAATATCAATCAGCCATTTCCAGCTGCTACCGGCGTAACGGCCTTTATGTAAGTCGTTGGCCAAGGCCAGATAACCACCAAATTCTGTATCTAATTCTACGGTGCGCTCTGCTAAATCAATCACCACAGCGGCGTAACCAGCCGGGCGTTTAAAATCGATTTCCAGCAGTTCGTCTTCAGGCGAAAAATTCAGGTTATAACCACCCTGTAACTGATGATCTTGCTTTAACCAGTCGACATACAACGCCATAGCGGCTTGTTGTTGATCGTCTGGCAAAGCCAATAGATCCGGCAATTGCTCCGGCAGTTCCAACTGCAGTTGCTGGCTGGTTTTACCCAGGCTACTGCTCAATTCAGGGTGATTTAAGGTGATGCCCGTGACGGCAAAAAATAACAACAGCAACAATACCAACATAGCGCTGTAGGTATGTAACCAACGCATCCAACGAGCTAAAGCTGAACTCTTCACAGTACCCCCTAAAAATCAGCTGCCATGCTACTGAGAATTGTTCTTATTTGCAAGGTTTTCACAAGCAGCTGATTTAGATGTGTATTAGCCGTTGTGGCCTGCTTGCTCCCAGCGTGACAATTGATAGTGCAAATAGTTCGCAATAACTATTGATCTTCTAATGAGAATCACTATCATTGTCGCCCATTGGAATTCATTAACTTATCTTTACATATCGAGGCCAGATTTTATCCGCTTTGCGATAGTCTGTTCGAACAACAGGAGTGTTTATGTTCAAGTCCCGCCCGGCCAAACTGGTGTTAGCCACTCAGCTCGCTTTAGGACTGATTGCTACAGTTCAGGCAGAAGATGCCGTTGCTAGCAAGGACGAGCCTATCGAACGCATCGTCGTCACGGCGTCTGGTTTTGAACAAAAGCTGGTGGACGCTCCTGCCAGTATTTCTATTGTGACCTCTGAAGAATTAAGCAGCCGCCCATACACTACATTACTGGATGCAGTGCGTGATCTGGAAGGCGTAGATATTGGTGAAACCCGTGACAAAACAGGTCAGGGTACTATTAGTATGCGTGGTATGGGCTCGGACTACACCCTGATCCTGGTGGATGGTAAGCGTCAGAATAACCATGGCGATATTTATCCAAATAACTTCGGTGGTAACCAGTTTGGCCATATGCCACCTCTGAATACAGTCGATCGTATTGAAGTGATCCGTGGCCCGGCTTCTACCTTGTACGGTGCCGATGCATTAGGTGGTGTGATCAATATCATTACCAAAAAAGTGTCTACTGAATGGGTTGGTTCAGTCAGCCATAGCCGTACTGCACAAACCGATGACAGCTTTGGTGAAGAGATCACCACCGACTTCAACGTCATGGGGCCTTTAATCCCTGGCGTGCTTGGTATGTCCATCCGTGGTAGTGAATACAATCGTATGGCATCTACACCAGCTTATGCCGATGTGGTGTATCCAAATGGCGAAGTTCGGAACCGTTCGCTGGGTTTTGGTGCAGGTGGTAAAACTGTAGACAACGACAGTACTGTATTGGGTGCCCGTCTGAGCTGGACTCCGGCTGACAATCAAACGATCTGGTTTGATATCGACACTTCTACTCAGGAATACGATAACAGCCCTGTGATCAACGACGACGGCAGCCGTGTATACCCTGTAGGTACAGTAGACAACATCGACAGTATCTGGGCCGCTGGCAACTTCTGTAAAGGCTTTGTGCCAACCACTGGCGGTAACCAACAACAAAAATGTGCTGCGGGCGGTGGTACCTGGGCTCGTCGTGCTAATCCGCAAGTAGGCTATAGCCCAACTCAGGAATTTAGCCGTGACACCTGGTCATTAAGCCATGAAGGCAAGTGGAATTTAGGTAATAGTTTTGTGTCTTTATCTTATGTCGATACACAAAACCACGGTCGTACTTTACCTTTTACTCTGGCTGAACGCGCACAGTTATTAACCATGATCGATGGCACTGGTGCTTACGCCGGAATGACGGTCGAGGATCGTAAAGAACTGGCTGCAGATATTTTCCTGCCGCGGGCTAAACGTAAGATGGCCAGTAATCAGTATACCTTTGATGCCAAAATGGATATGCCATTTGAAATGGCCGGCCAGCACAAAGCTGTATTTGGTACGCAAGTGATCCGTGGTGAGCTGGAAGACGGTGTCTTTGGTATGGAAAGCGGCGCTCCAGGCGGTGTGCAGGAACACAATATGTGGTCTGTGTTTGCTGAAGATACCTGGGACGCAACCCAAGCCTTTGCTATCACGGCTGGTTTACGTCGTGATGACCACGAAGTATTTGGCAGTGAGTTAAGTCCGCGCTTGTATGGTGTATACACACTGACAGAACAATGGACTGTCAAAGGTGGTGTCAGCACAGGTTATAAAACACCAAAAACAACTCAGCTGTATGATGGTGTCGTAGGTTTTGGTGGTCAGGGTACATCCCCAATGTTTGGTAACCCGGATTTGGAGCCAGAAACCAGTACCTCCACTGAAATTGCGGCTTACTGGGAACACCCGGATCACCACAGTTTCAATATCACCATTTTCAATAACGAATTTGAAGACAAAATCGCATCCCAGCCTTGTGGTGCTTCCACTGCTTTGGTCTGCAGCAGCACAGGTGAGTACGCCGACCTGGGTTATGCGACCAGCACCAAAACCGTCAATATTGATAAAGTCACTATTCAGGGCGCTGAATTGGCTGGCCGCTGGCAGATTATCGACAACATCGCGTTCCGTGCTAATTACACTTACACAGACAGTGAACAGAAAAGTGGTGCCAATAAAGGTCAGCCTTTGACGAATACCGCCAAACATATGGCAAACCTGACCATAGACTGGAATGCGACTGATGAATTAAAAGTGTTCCTGACGTCAGAAATCCGCACTAAGCGTTTCCGGTCTTGGGATATAGTTAAAAATGCCCCGCTGCATTACAAATCCTATGATGTATATCACTTAGGTGCCAGTTATGCGGCCAGCGAATCAGTGACTTTTACTGCGCGGATCAACAACTTATTTGATCAGGACTTCACAACCTACGATTTAGAGTTTGTAGAGTGTGACAGCGGCACCAGCTGTATTCTGGATGCAAATGGCGCAAACGGTTATCAGGCCAGTTATGTCGACCATTTCAATAACAAAGACAAAGCCCGTAACTTATGGGTGAGTGTGAACGTCAGCTTCTAAGTGTGTTGTAAGTCGATCCTTTGAACAAACCGCAGAGTGATTCTGCGGTTTTTTTATGTCCATGGAAGGACGGTATGTCGAAAATGCAGGGTGATGGCGGTCTTTCGAAATGCCAACAGCATGTCTGAAAAAAAATAAAGCTGAAACTTAAGTTTATCAGGCGCTGACAGTGCTTTGGTTGCGCTAACAATGCTACATTGTGGTGAATCCAACACAACAAAGGTGACAAGGATGCGACATAGTACAGCGCTGCTTTTTTTGGTTTCTTCTCTGGCTTTTGCCAATCCATCCCCTATTCCGGCTAATCCTGTACAGCAATTAAAACCTGAGCTTAGTCAGGTGATTGCTGCCGACGCTCAGCTGGAAATACTGGCTGAAGGTTTTCGCTGGGCTGAAGGTCCTGTGGCTGAACCCAAAACCGGCGATATTTTGTTCTCCGATGTGCCGGAAAATAAAGTCTGGCGCTGGAATGCAAAAGACGGTTTAACTTTGTATTTAAGCCCTTCAGGCCACACAGGTTTTGTTGACGAGCCTTCAATCAAAGAAGGTTCCAATGGCTTGATTTTTAATCGGAATAACCAGTTGGTGCTGGCACAACATGGCGACAGACGTTTAGCTGTGCTGAAGTCAGTCAGCGCAAAAGGCCCACAGTATCAAAGCCTGACAACCAGTTATCATGGCAAGTTGTTTAATAGTCCAAATGATCTGGTGCAGCACAGCAATGGCAGTTACTTGTTTACCGACCCGCCTTATGGTTTAAAAGACGCGGACAACTCCAAACAAAAGCAGCTGGCTTTTAACGGTGTGTATTGGCTTAAAGGTAGCGATGTCTCACTGGTTACCGATCAACTGACCCGCCCAAATGGTCTGGCTTTATCACCGGATGAACAGTGGTTGTATGTGGCTAACTCAGACCCACAAGCGGCGCAGTGGTGGAAGTATGCTCTGGCTGCAGATGGCACTGTAGGTGAAGGCCAGCTATTTTTTGATGCGACAGTCTGGGTTGGCAGTAAACCAGGTTTACCGGACGGTTTAAAAGTATTGCCTTCAAGCCATTTACTGGCGACAGGCCCCGGTGGTGTGCTGGTATTCAATGCCAAAGGTGAGCATTTGGGCACTATTCAAACCGGTGTTGCAGCGGCTAACGTTGCGCTAAGTCTGGATAAAGAATACTTGTACATCACAGCTTCCAGCTATTTATTGCGGATTAAGCTAAAAACCGCAGCCTGAGTAGAAGTAAGAAGAGTATTTACCCAAAGTAATTGGAGTTGCAGGGAGGCGACAAAAGTTTGAGTCCTCAGGAGCATAGTTAACCTATATGACTGGGGCGAGAGCTCGCAGTCAACAAAGCTGCAGCTTCAAGTACGAAGTGTATAGAAATGTAAAGCTGCTCATAAATGGGGCAGCTTAAGGTTAAACTGCGGCCAATTGAAACCGGAGTACCAGCCCTTGAACCCATTATTGCTGATTGATGATGACCACGAATTGACCTCAATGTTAAGTACTTACTTACAACGCGAGGGCTTTGTGGTGCAGGTAGCGAATGACAGTCAGCTCGGTTTACGGCAGGCCATTTCCGGGCAGTATGAACTCTTGGTGTTGGATGTGATGATGCCGGGCTTAGACGGCATATCGCTGCTGCGGCAAATACGGCAACATTCCAAAGTACCGGTCATTATGTTAACTGCCAAAGGTGACGACATAGACAAAGTACTAGGCTTGGAACTTGGTGCTGATGACTATGTCGCTAAACCTTGCCTACCCCGCGAGTTAGTAGCCCGTATCCGGGCTATTTTGCGCCGTGTGCAGCAACAGCAGGACGAACCAACCGAAGTCAGAGTTGGGCCTTTAACGCTCGAACCCGGCTCGCGTAAAGCCTGGGTTGACGACCAGCAAATTCAACTGACTGGTGCTGAGTTCAGCGTGCTTTGGGTGCTGGCTTGTCAGGCTGGCCGTCTGGTCAGTAAAGCCGAATTATCCTTGCAGGCTTTGGGAAAAACACTCACTCAATACGACCGCAGTCTGGATGTGCATATCAGCAATATCCGCCAAAAACTGGGCAAAAGAGCTGATCAACAAGCTTGGATTGAAGCCGTACGTGGCAAAGGCTATCAGTTGATGCAGCGCTATTAATATGGGCCAGGTGTTCTGGAAGTTTTTATTAGCTTTTTGGGGCGCGTTAATTCTGGCCGGCACTTTGGTCTGGGCTGTGAACGAGGTCAGCCGCTCTACAGCAGAAGAACCTAAACATGTCTGGATAGGGCCGCAACTGCGTTTGGTCTTGGGCTCAGCGCAGCTGATGATGGACTCTGGCGGTATCAAACTGCTCGGCGACGTATTGCAGCGCTGGGAAGAAGACCCAATGTCGCGCGATAAAATATTGCTGCTCAATAGCAAAGGTGAAGATTATCTGCAGCGCGATGTACCAGACAACTGGGCTGAATTGCTGAAAGAACAACCTGAATACCAAGTGCAGGATAAATCTGGTCAAAGCTGGTTTTTGCTGGCTGTGCCACGTCACGAGTTTTTACTGGAATGGTTGCGTAGTGGCCGGGGCATGATGGCTACTAATTCTCAACCAGCACAAAGGTTTGGCGAGCATAATAGGCCGCATGGTCCTCCACCTGATGGCGAGAGGTTTGCAGGCAAAACAGCCGCTGATGCACCTCTTGCGGATCAAGGTCCACCCGCAGAGCCGCGTGGTATGGCTGCCAGAGGTTCCATGCCTATGCCACCAGTCTGGTTTCACCCTGTATTTTTACTGGCTGCTATTCTGGGAACTAGTTTATTGGTCAGTTTCTGGCTGGCCTGGTACTTTGCCTCGCCGGTACGACAATTAAAGCAAGCTTTACAATCGCTGGCGTCTGATCACTGGCTAACTCAACTGGGACCCAAAGTCACAGGGCGGCGTGATGAATTTGGCGCTGTAGCCCGCAGTTTTAACGACATGGCTAAAAGTGTCGAGCAAGCGATCAGTGGCCAGCGTCGGTTGTTGCATGATGTCTCCCACGAATTCCGCTCGCCCTTAGCCCGCTTACAAATACTGGTTGGTCTGGCGCGACAAACGCCTACTGAAAGCGCTATGGTGCTGGATAAAGTCGAAGCTGAAACTCAAAAGCTCAATGCTCTGGTTGAAGAGATCCTTACATTATCCAGACTGGAAAGTGGCGCAGCCGCTGTAAAGTTACAGCAAGTAGACTTGCTGGAACTACTGGAATCAGTGGCTGAAGATGGCCGGCTGGAAGCACTGGCGCAGCAGAAACAACTCTTGGTTCAGGCCGGTGCTGCTGTGTTGGTTCAGGCTGACCCGGACCTACTTTACCGGGCGCTGGAGAACCTGATCCGCAATGCGATTAAATTTACCCCGGCAGATTCAATGGTTACTGTAGAGCTGCAACAACAGGAGCAGCAAGTTCACATCATTATTTCTGATCAGGGCAGCGGAGTGGCTCAGCAGGATTTAGCCATGCTGGCTAAGCCATTTTTTCGTGGCCATAGCAAAAAAGAAGGGGTTGGCTTGGGCTTAAGTATTGCCAAAAGGGCAGTGGAAAGTTGTGGTGGCAAGCTGACGCTGCAAAATTGCTATGCAGCGTCAGGTTTAGTCTGTGGTTTTCAGGCGGTGATTTCACTGCCACTGAGCTAAAAACCTCGCTTGGTTCTGGCTTGGTAAAGTCTAAGGATTATCAGGGAATTCTCACAGTAATAGTGAAAGTTGCTCCATTTGGAACTTGCAGCGTTATGGTCGCTGAATCGTTTGAAGCTCCCCCTGTTACGGTAATGGGCAAGCTGCACTGGCCAAATCTGTTTGTCCTCTTCTCCGTACTGCTATTACAGTTGCCTACGACTACAGTCATTGCGCCCAAATTTTGAGTGATAGTCGTAGTTGAATCAAAGCTTGTATAAGGTAGAGGCACTGAGCCTGCATCTTGCAGCCGCAGGTTTAATGTTGTGCTGCTGCTAATACTGTTGCTACCTGAGTCACTGATTATGCTTGCAGGCCTGATAGAACTAAAACACATTTGATTATCTATAGTGGTTGCACTGTTGCCGCTGGTTTCTGCAACAACCCAAACCTGTGCAGAGCCGACAGGCGCGAAACGGCGTTCAAGTGAAGTATCTACGCAACCAGCATGTATACTGTCCACATTCGCAGGGTAAGTCAGATAAAAGCTTGCGGCTCCATCCCTGACCACAGTCTGACCGCTGACAGGTTCTGCTTTATCAGGGTCTACGCCTGAAACCTGAGCACCTAATAGCGATGCACCAACGATGTATTCAAGTCCGGTGGCTGAGTTTTGAAAGGCTTTATTCACTGGCAGCACTGAGCTTTGAGTGGGTGACGTGGCAACAAATCGACTTTTATCGGCAGCCTGGGCATTAAATATCAGTACCCGATCCTGAGCTTCAATAAAACGAGAAGCATTGTTCCGGGTAATATTTGCACTTTGAAACAATGCATTGCTTAAATCAGTCAGTAAGGCAGACCCTACAGTTGTTGAAGCATTACCATCAACCACTGTACTACCAAAACCATAATTAATCTGTGGTGCCCGATTTGATAGCAGCACGCTATCAATGACGCCTAAATTGATCACAGTACCATCAGCTACCGGGTTGCCATAACGATCGGTCACCAATAACCCGCCTTGTCTTCTGTATGTACCGTTTCCCATATTCTGAATAGCAGCTTCAACAGGGTAGCTAAATACAATTGAATGAGCTGGACCGGAGGCGATGCTCAGCGTTGAACTGGTTGCCTGAATAGTTGGATTGTAGTCTTTACCGCTGTTGTCTAGCGCTTCTGCTTTCAGTTCAATAACACCAGGTAACTGGCCTGAACTTAAGGTTAAGGTTGCTACACCATTATTGGTTGCCACCTCCACGCTTTTATTGTGTTGTGTCAATTGACCTGAAGCCTGAGTGCCAAACAGCTGTTCACCACCATTTGGCTGAGTGACAAAGCTAACCCGTACATTATTTACTCCTGCTGGTGCGTCCTGTGCTGCACCACCAGTAGATGTAAGTAAACGCACAGTAATAGTGCTGCTTTCCATTTGGCCTACGCCAGCTACAAAAATAGCGCGTTCGCTGGCCGTAATGCTAATACTGGCAGGTACTGGCCGCTCTGGTTCTGCAGCAGTACCAGCGATAGTCACAGTCGTAGTGGTCTGCACACCATTGACATAAGCGGTCACCGTCGCTGATCCAGCGCTTTGGCCCGGATATAAACGAACAGCAGCTACACCGTTTCCTGCATCATTCGAACCACCTCGGCCAGTTTCAGCTGTTGTGCGGGTTACTACTTCTGTAGCACTAAAGCTGCCTAAGTTAGTACTGAATTGCACTGTGGCGTTTCGCAATAGCTCGCCGTCAGCGTCCCTTACAGTGGCGGAAATCGTAGTGAAACGCTCGGGGAAACCAATATCCAGACTGGTTGTACTGGCACCTACTGTAATAGTAGTGGCGTCTTCAGTTTTATTGGAACCACCACAGGCAGATAAAAGCAGCGCAGGCAGTAATAAAAGCAGAGCGGAGAAAACTCGTGACAACACTGTCATACATCATCCTTGTAACCAGATCGTTAGCTTATGTAAAAAATTGCAGATTTTACTGAATTCTAAAGAGGTAAGGGTCTTTTGTATAGACGCCTGTTTAGTTTTGAAGCATCAACTTGTCGTTTGCTTGTGGTTTGTGCCAGAGCAGCGCATGCTGACACTTCATTTCTCCGGAAGATCAGATTGTTATGTTAATTACATTTAAATCCACCGCCAGCGCGCCAGTTCAGATGTTTGGTCATATCGCTTTGCAGTTGTTAGAGCTGATGGGCCGCCAACCTAAAGCTCCGGGCGCCTTTTATGCTGAAGATGTCGCAGCGGCTTTGGCCCAACTGCAACAGGGGTTGGCATTGCAAGCCACAGAACAAATACCGGCCTCTGCCGATCTGCAGGGAGACAATCCGGCAGCCATTCCGCTGCGTAACAGAGCCTTGCCACTTATTGAATTAATGGAAGCGGCAGTGAGGGCGCAAAAAGGCGTCAGTTGGGAGTAAGGCTATACTCAAGTTAACTTGCCGTAGTCAGGAGTTAGCTTATGTTAGTAACTTTCCATTCCAAAGATTCAGCCCCTGTTACCTTATTTGGTCAGGTCGCAGTGCAACTACTGCATATGATGGGGCACAGCGGTAAAGTGCCAGGCGCTTTATACGCTGAAGATGTAGCGAAACATTTGGCTAGCCTGCAGGAAAAAATGCAGTACTGGCCCGAAGAAAGCATTATGGCCAAAACCGGCCACGGCCCGGACTCCTCCGTTAGCCTGCACCACCGTGCTTTGCCTTTAATGGCGCTGCTGCAAAAGGCGGTGGCTGGAGGCAGTAATGTGAGTTGGGAGTGAGGACTGATTTTTCATGTTTGGCTGATAAATTGACTGCCGCTATACTAAACCGCAACAACACCCCTCCAGCTACCCGTCAGAGCAGCTCCCTGTGAGGGGTTACTTATTCAGCCTTCCTCCAAATTAAATTTGCCCGCAAGCTCCAGCATAGTGTCAATTCTTTCTAGCAGAGTTTTCTTATCAACAAAGAATTGTGTGTAGTGAATACCTTGGATTTTTTCCCAGTTGGTATAGTTTTGTGCCAGATACGGACGTATTTTTAATTCCGTTTTCTTTGCTGAAAGTTTAAAAATGCGCAAAGTTAGGTCTTTAAATGTTAGTTTATCGTTTTGTTTCAGCGATTCATTCCAGCTTCTCGCGTTATTAAATACATCTTGTTTTACTGACAAACTTATAGTCCTCGAGTTTGCATACTCGACAAAGAGCATATTTAATTTTGCTTTTAACAAATCCTCATCTAATTTGCCCTTGCTTATGCTTTTATAAGACATTGCATCTTTTGCTTGAATTGCAGAGGCTAGAAGGATTGGCATAAATGGGAGTTTCTTACTTTCCGCATCGGAAAGCTTTAGTGTGATTTCAAGTCGGGATAACCATTGTTTTATGGTTCTCAAGTCGAATGCCAAATCGTGCGCGTGATCCGCAACAATTGCCGCATAAGCTGACTCGTCGGCCTTACAGTAAATATCATCATCTGAGTTGTAAGCATCAAATACAGTTTTAAATTCTGGTTGCGCCAAAATAAAATTTTGTGCTGTTGGTATAGATAACTGAAAACTCGCATCAAAAAAGCGCTTTAAGTAGTTATAGCTGCCAAACTTTTCACCATAAACAGCATTAATCGAATGCTGGAGTTGCTCTGAGTCTGTCGCTATAACAAAAAATATCTGAGGAATACCAAATACATGTTTGATGGCCTCCAGCATTTCAATGGCAAAAGTCGGGCGGCAACGGTCTAATTCATCAACAAAGACAAACAAGGGGTAATTCAGGTTCGTTTTTGCTTTTTGCCCTATGATGCTGTCCAGCAGTTTGGCTATAGCCATTTTAAGATCGTCGACAGCCTCTGTTTCTTTACTGACATTATCGAGCAGCAGCGCTGTAGTTTTTGAGGCTAAATCAGCTATGACGGATGCAGATTTTTTTGCTTCAAAATCTGCGCTTTCCATCACCTTTTCCAAGTCTATGCGAAACATGGCTTTAACCAGTTCTGGCCCTAGTACTTTTGCTGTCGCAAACCCTTTGGATGTTTTTATTCTGTCGCCAAGCCTTTTAGCTTGTGGTGACTGTTCCTGTAAGGTTTTGATTATATGCTGCAATATAATCAACAAAGGACTGTCGTTGTGGTCGTATTTCCAAGCGTCTATATAAACAACAGGATGTTGGTATTGCAGCGTTAAAAGCCAGCGCTTTAAAAACCATGTTTTGCCTGTTCCCCAAGGGCAGTTCAGGTTTAGCACATAACCATTTTTCTTATGGCCGGCTAAGCCAGTAAGAAATCTCGCTATATCTGACCGTCCCAACTGGTCGACAGGTAATTCCTCTGCTCGTTTTAACATGCCTACTGTCGGTGTATAGCCGTCATTTTTAATGATTTGCGGCGTTTCACCCGTCGGCCAGCACGCTGCTTTTGACCAATCAAAATTTAACTTTGTATTTTCTGCCATTGCCTGTCCCTGATTTGCTTTCCCTCAGTGTGCCATGCTCTTGCATAGGTCAACAACTCGCGGTTTGGTCTTGTTGAATATCAAGCAAACCCAATCTTTACGATCTCTTTACGCCCTTCCTTTTTATCCATCTGGAGACTTTACGCCTCTGGCCCCTAAGCTTTGCCCCGGATTGATACCTCTGAGGATAAGCGGAATGAGCTGGTTGTTATTGTTGTTGATTGGCGCCTTAAGCGCTTTGTTGATTTACGCCATGTTGGCACCGGAAAAGTTCTGAGGAGCCATTGATGGACGTTATGTTGATTTTAGCTTTGGCTTTGCTGTTGGCATGGCTTTTGGGCGCTTATATGACCGGGATTTTCTCCGGTCAGAAGCATTGGAGTGACAAGGTGTTTGGTCCTGTTGAAAACGGGATCTTTAAAATTTTGGGCGTAAAGGCCAGCGAGGGCATGAACTGGAAAAGTTATGGTATAGCTTTTTTAATCAGTAACCTGGTGCTGGGTGTGATCGCCTTTTTACTGCTGATGTTCCAGCAAGTCTTGCCGATGAACCCGGATGGCATTGGTCCACTGAGTTGGGATTTGGCGCTGCATACGGCTGTGTCTTTTTTAACCAATACCAACCAGCAACACTATTCTGGTCAGGCTCAACTGAGTTATTTAAGCCAAAGTTTTGTTATTGTCACTTTGCAGTTTGTCACTCCAGCTATGGGTTTGGCGATTTGTCTGGCCGTATTACGTGGTTTGATGGGCGGTCGTAACGCTAAGGACGCAGCAGAAGGCGAAGAACGTGATTTAGGCAACTACTACCAGGACACAGTGCGTGCTGTGCTGAGGTTGATGCTGCCTTTAGCCGCTGTGGTGGCTCTGTTATTAGCCAGTCAGGGTGTGCCTTCCAGTTATCAGGCCAGTCCTACAGTGCCTGTACTGGAGCAAGGCCAATCTTCTATCGATCAACTGACTGAACAAAAAATCCCCTTAGGCCCTGTTGCCGCTATGGTCGCTATTAAACAACTGGGTACCAATGGTGGTGGCTGGTATGGCCCTAACAGTTCAAACCCGCTGGAAAACCCAACTCCTGTTGCCAATGCCATTGAAACCATAGCGCTGGTGTTGATCCCTATGGCTATTGTCTTTATGGCCGGTGGTCTGTTGCGTCAACGTGGTTTTGCCAGAATGTCTTTGGCTGTGATGGGCTTTTTAAGCCTGCTTTGTGTAGGTGCAGCCGTTTACAGCGAGCAGCAGCCGAATGTTGCTTTTACAGGCTTAGCAGAGCAAGCAGGCAATATGGAAGGCAAGGAAGTACGTTTGGGCACCGACCTGTCAGCACTCTGGGCAACCCTTACCACTCAAACCTCCAATGGTTCAGTTAATGCGATGCACGACTCGCTAAATCCTGTGGCAGCTTTGGTGACCCGTTCTGGCATGCTGATCAATGCCATCTGGGGCGGTATTGGTTGTGGTTTTGTGAACTTTATTGTCTATGTCTGGATAGCGGTGTTTATTGCCGGTCTGATGATAGGCCGCACACCGGAAATCTTTGGCCGTAAGCTGGAAAAAACTGAAATCAGCTGGCTGGGTGTATTGCTGGTATTACCTAGTGCTGTGATTTTAACTTTTACCGCTATCACAGTGGCTGTCCCTGCCATTACCGGCAACAGCAACCCTGGTTTGCACGGTATTGCCCAGGTGTTTTATGAATACACCTCCGCTTTTGCCAACAATGGTTCTGGTTTTGAAGGCTTAGGCGATAACACGCCGTGGTGGAATATCAGCTGTGTGATAGTGCTGTTACTGGGTCGTTATTTACCGCTGGTGATCCCGCTGGTGATTGCAGGTTTATTGGCGAAAAAACGTCAGATCCCGGTCAGTAATGGGACCTTACCTCTGCATAACCTGACCTTTGCTGTCACTTTGGTCACAGTGATTTTAATCCTGAATTTCCTGTCCTTTTTACCTTCTATGGTGCTGGGCCCAATTGGCGAAGCACTGGAATTAACTTCTATTGCAGGTGATTTAAAATGAGTAATGCCTTAGCTCAGGCCAGCGTACAGGCTTTTGTAAAACTACAGCCACAACTGGCGATAAAAAGCCCTGTGATGCTGGTGGTATGGGTGGGTACAGTGCTGGCGCTTGGTATGACAGCCAATAGTGTCATCAAAGGCCAGGACTACGGCTTTGAACTGGCCAGCAGTCTGATCCTGTTTTTCACTTTATGGTTTGCTAACTTTGCCGAAGCTATAGCCGAAGCCCGTGGCCGTGGTCAGGCTGCCAGCTTAAAAGCCACCCGTCGTGATTTAACAGCCCAGTTGCTGCGTGAATCCGAAGAACCTATAGCGGTTTCCGCTAGTCAGCTGAAAGCCGGTGACAAAGTGCAGGTTGAAGCTGGCCAGTTTGTGCCAGCAGACGGTGAAATTATCCTGGGTGTCGCCACTATCAATGAATCGGCCTTAACGGGCGAATCGGCACCGGTGCTGCGTGAAGCTGGTACCGACCACTCAGGTGTGATTGCCGGTACTAAGGTACTCAGCGGCACTATTACTGTGATGGTGACGGCGGAAGCTGGTCATAGTTTCCTCGATAAAATGATCAGCCTGGTGGAAGGCACCAACAGACAAAAAACGCCGAATGAGCTGGCGCTGACCGTGCTGTTAGCCGCTTTAACCTTAGTGTTTTTAATAGCTGTGGCAACCTTACCTGCAATGGCCGCTTTTGTTGGCATCGAACTTGATCTGTTGATGTTAATAGCTCTGGTGGTCTGTTTAATTCCAACCACTATTGCCGGTTTATTGCCTGCCATAGGTATAGCCGGTATGAACCGCGCTTTGGCTGCCAATGTGATTGCCAAGTCGGGTAAAGCTGTTGAAGTAGCGGGTGACATCGATACTTTATTACTGGATAAAACCGGTACCATCACTTTTGGTGACCGTCAGGCCACTGCGTTTTATGCGCTGCCAAGCGTTGCTCAATCTGAACTGGTGCGTGGTGCTGTGCTGTGCTCAGTACAGGATCCAACGCCTGAAGGTAAGTCTGTGGTGCGCCTGGCGCAGGAACAAGGTGCCGCAGCTGAAACTCTGCCTGACAATGCCCAGTTTATTCCATTCAGCGCTCAAACCCGGTTATCAGGTGTGCAACTGGATAACGGTGAACATTGGGTCAAAGGCGCTGCCGATGCGGTAAAAAAATGGGCGCAAAGTCGCGGTCTGGCTGTACCCAACAATCTGGACCCTATAGTCACCAAAGTGGCGCAACAAGGTGCAACGCCTTTAGTGGTTGCTAATCAGCAACGTATTTTGGGTGTGATCCAGTTATCTGATGTGATTAAACCTAGAGTGGCCGAGCGTTTTGCCGAGCTGCGTGCTTTAGGAGTGCGCACCATTATGGTCACAGGTGACAACCCTATTACGGCTGGCGCTATTGCCGCTGCTGCTGGTGTGGATGACTTTGTGGCTGAGGCCCGCCCTGAAGACAAACTGGCGCTTATTCGCCGCGAGCAGGCTTTAGGTCGCTTAGTGGCTATGGTTGGTGACGGTACCAACGATGCACCTGCTTTAGCTCAGGCCGACGTAGGCTTAGCCATGAACTCAGGTACTCAGGCCGCCAAAGAAGCTGGCAATATGGTGGATCTGGATTCAGACCCAACTAAGCTGCTGGCCGTGGTGGAAGTAGGCAAACAGTTGCTGATCACCCGTGGCGCTTTAACCACCTTCTCTTTAGCCAATGATGTCGCTAAGTACTTTGTCATAGTGCCTGCCGTGTTTGCCGCCGCTATGCCTGGTATTGCTGCGCTGAATTTTATGCAGCTACCGGATCCAAAAATGGCGGTGTTATCTGCGCTGATTTTTAATGCGCTGATTATTCCGGCCCTCATTCCGCTGGCACTCAAAGGCGTAAAAATCCGTGCCATCAGCGCTGAAAAACTGTTACGCAACAATATGTTGATCTTCGGTTTAGGTGGTGTGTTATTGCCTTTTGCCGCGATCAAAGTGATTGATGTTTTACTGAACTGGATGTTTTAACTATGAACACTACGTCAATTTCTCGTGCTGGAGCTGTCCGTGCTGGTTCTGATGCCGCCCTTTCGTCACAACACGCCATCTGGCGTCCGGCTCTGGGTTTAGCTGCGGTGATGCTGCTGACTTGTGGTCTGGTCTACAGCGCCACTGTCACAGGTGTGGCTGGATTGTTATTTCCACAGCAAGCCAGTGGTTCTTTGGTGCTGGTCGACGGCAAAGCCGCTGGCTCCGCCTTAATAGCCCAGCCTTTTAGCAGCGACAGTTATTTTCATGGTCGCCCAAGCAGTGCCAATACTGATCCTATGTCAACGGGCGGCAGTAACTTAGCTCCTTCCAATCCTGCTTTACGTGACAGAGTCGCGGCAGAAAGCCTTGTACTGACAGAACGTTATCAGGTCCCTGCCACACAACTGCCGGTGGACTTGCTGGCAAGCTCTGGCTCTGGCGTCGACCCACATATTTCGCCTGAAGCTGCAGCTTTGCAGTTAAAGCGGGTGGCCGCTGCTCGCAACATACCAACAGAGATGCTGGGTAAATTAGTAGAACAACACACAGAAGCGCCACAGTGGGGCATTTTTGGCCAGCCACGGGTCAATGTACTGCTGCTAAATCTGGCTTTAGATCAGCAATTTCCAGCGAAATAATCAGGACTTATTATGCGTATTCAATTATCGACTTTAACTGCGGCCATTCTGAGTTCAGGCCTGTTATTCGTTAGCCCGCTTCAGGCTGAAACAGTTAATAGCACGGGCTCTGTGCTGTTGATTTCAGATTATTTATACCGCGGTATTTCACAAACCGATGAAGGTCCTGCGTTGCAGGGTAGCCTGACGTTGGCCACCGAATCGGGTTGGTATGCCAGTGCCTGGGGTTCCACTATTAAATTTGGTCAAGGCAGTATGGAACTGGATATTTCTGCTGGCCGCAGCTTTGCTGTAGCCCCGGACTGGACAGTGGATCTGGGTCTGATGCAATACCGTTACCCTAAGGGCGATAACAGCACCGATCAATTTAATTTTATCGAAGGGTACGGCAAGCTGATTTATCAGGACTGGACTTTTGGGCTGGCACTGACCGACGATTATTTTGGCGCTGGTGTGGGTAAATTCTGGTATTTAAGCGCAGACTGGAATCAGCAACTCACGGAACAGCTGCAGCTGCAATGGCATCTGGGCTACAATAAGTTTGCTAATGCATTGGAATTTAACAGCTTTTTAGCTTCAGCAAGCGAAGATGGTTCTGGCTACACAGATTGGGGCGTCAAGCTAAACAGCACCCAGCTGGGCCTGAATTGGTCTGTGGGTTATGCCGGAACGTCGGTAAGTAGTTCAGCCTGCAGCGAACTTTGTGACAACAGAGTATTAGTTAGCATCGGTAAGAATTTTTAAGGAAAAAAATCCGTGGTAACAGACTCCCGCAGGCAACAAGCCGATGCGCTGTTAAAAAACCTGCAACAGCAGCAGGGTGGCCAGCTAAAGATCTTTTTAGGTGCTGCGCCTGGTGTAGGTAAAACCTGCGCCATGCTCAATGCTGCTCGCGAGCGCATGCAACAAGGCACAGCAGTGATGGTGGGGCTGGTGGAAACTCATGGCCGCGCCGACACTGAAGCTTTGCTGCAAGGCTTTGAGCTGTTACCACGGCGTCAGTTGGATTATCAGGGCCAACAGCTCACCGAATTTGATTTAGACGCTGCTTTAGCCGCCAGGCCAGCCCTGTTGCTGGTGGACGAGCTGGCGCACAGTAATATTCCGGGCAGCCGGCATAAAAGGCGTTATCAGGATATCGCCGAGTTATTGGCCGCTGGCATAGATGTGTACACCACTATCAATGTGCAGCATATCGCCAGTCTGAACGATTTAGTGCTGCAAATCAGTGGTATACGAGTTAAGGAAACAGTACCAGATCAGTTTATCGACAGCGCACAGCAATTGGTGTTTGTCGATTTAGCGCCCAATCACCTGCTGGAGCGTTTACAGCAAGGTAAGGTCTATGTTGCTGATTATGCTGCTTTGGCGGTGAAGCAATTTTTCCAGCTGGAAACCTTAACAGCGCTGCGTGAAATGGCGATGAAGCTGGTGATGAGCCATGTCGATGCGCAGTTAAAAACCGAGCAAGACGCCAAAGCCCGTGGCAGTGATTATCTGATCCAGGATAAATTGCTGGTGCTGATCTCCAATCGCCGTGATCACGAATACCTGATCCGCATTGGCCGTCGTGTGGCCGAAAAACGTCAGATGCCCTGGCTGGTGGTCTGGGTCGACACGGGGCAGATGCAGTATCAGTCGACACAACAACGCTTGCAGTCGGCTTTTGCGCTGGCGCGTGAATTGGGCGCTCAGACCGATATTTTACGTGGCCCTTCTACGTTACAGACTATTTTGCCTTATATCACAGAGCATAGGATTAACGCTGTATTAGTGGGGGCTGGCACTAAGCGTGTGCTGCAGCCCTGGCGTAAACCCTTGTACCAACAACTGATTAATAGCGGTTTGCCGTTAGAAGTGTCGGTGTATCGCTCTGGTGAATCGGCCCAACAAGCCAGAGTGTCAGCACCAGCTTCAGGCACCTTTGGCCAAAAAGCCGGTTATGCTTTTGGTGCAGTTTTTACCGCAGCCGCCAGTGCTTTGGCATTGGCTTTGGACCAATGGCTGCAAAGTGGCAATCTGGTGCTGATTTTTGTGTTGGCTGTGGTGCTTTGTGGTCTGAAATACGGCGCCCGCCCCGCTATTTTTACCGCTTTGTTGTCGTTTTTCAGCTTTAACTTTTTCCTGACAGAACCTTATTTCACCTTTAATGTGAATAAAAACGATGACGTCGCCACACTGATTTTTATGCTGGTGATAGGTATCACTTGTGGCCCGGCCGCTTCGCGTATCAGGCAGCAATTATTGCTACTAAAAGAAGCCAACAGATACTCAGAATTACAACGGGATTTTGCCCAGCAACTGACAGTGATCCACCAAACCGATGAACTCTGGACTATTTTGGCAGCCCAGCTGACCCAAGCGCTGCGCTGTCCTGTATATCTGGTTACCCTTGATCAACAAGAACAACAGATACTGCCTGCGCTAAATCAGCCATTGCTGGCCTTGGATCAGGCGATGATTGACTGGGCCAGACGGCATCAGCAAATGGCAGGTCGTTTTAGCGATACCCTCAATGCCAGCCAGTGGACAGCTTTACCTTTGTTGGCACAAGACAAAACTGTAGCTGTGGTGTTGCTGCAATTTCCCGTCAGTCAGCAGGTATTAAGGCCGGATGACAGGGATTTAATCACCACTTTAAACCAGCAGGCCGTCAGCGTCTGGCAGCGCATTAGCCTGAATACAGAACTGGAGAGCTCAAAACTCAAAGCCGAAATGGAGCAATTGCGTTCGGCTTTATTATCCTCTGTGTCGCACGATTTACGTTCACCGCTCGCCGCTATGATGGGGTCTGCTGAGAGTTTACAGGTGCTGGACCAGCAGTTATCCAAAGAGGATCGCAACGAGCTGTTAAACACTATTCTGCTGGAAAGTCAGCGGCTGGACAGATATATCCAGAACCTGCTGGATATGACGCGTTTAGGTCATGGCACCTTAAAGCTGGAACGGGATTGGGTGTCGGTGGCCGATATTATTGGCAGTGCCAAACAACGCTTAAAGCGCTTTTTCCCGCAAGTGGACGTGGAATACGAAGCTGTGCCGGATTTGCCTTTACTTTATGCCCATGCCGCTTTGCTGGAACAAGGGTTGTTTAATATTCTGGAAAATGCGGCTAAATATAGCCCTGACGGGGAGCCGGTGCGGGTGTGGGTCAGTCAGCAAGGCAAGCTCTGCCGCATTGAAATTGAAGACAGTGGCCCTGGTATTCCGGAGGCTCTGCGGGAAAAAGTCTTTGATATGTTTTATGTGGTGGCCGATGGCGACAGTAAAAGGCACAATACCGGCATGGGGCTGGCAATTTGTCGGGGCATGATTGGTGCGCACGGAGGTTCAGTCAAAGCCACCTCAGCCCGTGTTGGCACAGGCTCACGTTTTATTGTCGAATTGCCTTTGCCTGAAATCCAAGCAGGAGACTAAGTCTATTGTCCGCCCGAATTCTGGTTGTTGATGACGAAATACAAATCCGCAAAATGCTGCGGATTGCGTTAAAAAGTGTTGGTTATGAGGTGACTGAAGCGGATTCAGTCGAATCTGGTCTGGCGGCTTTGGTGCGCCAGCAGCCGGATTTATTGGTGCTGGATTTAGGTTTGCCCGATGGTGATGGCCTGGAGTTATTAACTGAGCTGCGCAGTTTTTCCAAAGTGCCTGTCATCGTATTGTCAGTGCGTAACGGCGACTCCGACAAAATCAAAGCGCTGGATATAGGCGCTCAGGATTATGTGACTAAACCTTTTAGTGTTGAAGAGTTGCTGGCGCGGGTGCGGGCGCAATTACGCGACCGTTTACCGGATAAAAGCCCGTCTGTGCTGGACGATGGGTATCTGCAGATAGACCTGGCCCGCCGTCTGGTGACCTGCAAAGCGGTGGAAGTGGAACTAACGCCAAAAGAATATGCGGTGCTGGCTACCTTGGCTCAGCATCGGCAATGTGTGATCACACAAAAACAGCTGCTGGAACAAATCTGGGGCCCAAGCCATGGTCAGGACACTCATTATTTACGCATTGTAATTAGCCATATCAGGCAGAAGATAGGCGACGACCCCACTGAACCCAAGTACTTGAAAACTGAGGCGGGGATAGGTTATCGCCTGATGCTATAAAACCCTTCGTTCTTGCAGCCGCAGCTTTGTCGCCTCGCTGCAACTGCAATTACTTTGGGTTTTGATTTGGTGCAGTGATATTGGCAATCAACCAGCCACTGCAGCCGGGTCCATCCAGAAAAACTCCCAGATATGACCATCTAAATCCAGCACAGAGCGGCCATACATAAAGCCTAAATCCTGTTTTGCATTGATATCAGCTGTACCACCTGCTTTGGCAGCAGCATCACACACCTGATCCACTGCTGCTTTGTCTTCACAACTTAAGGCCAGCATCACCTCGCTGCTGCCTGAGTCTGGTATTGGTCTTTGAGTAAAACTTTGCCATTTGGCGTGGGTTAATAGCATGACAAAAATATGTTCACTCCAGACCATACAAGCGGCAGTGTCGTCGCTGAACTGCATATTCTGGCTAAAGCCCAGCGCCTGATAAAATTCGATTGAAGCGCTTAAGTTACTGCAGGGGAAATTAACAAAAAGCATTTTGGCCATGGGCCCTCCTGTTGATATGAACTGAGCAGCGGTTTCACTGTCTTTCACACCTTAGTCGGTTCAGCTTTGACACAATCGACAAGAGATGCCGACTTTTTTAATTTCAGCCCCCTTTTTTACCCGGGTTCCGAGGTTTTTTCGTGTCGATTCAGTTGTTGGTAATACGCAAAGGTCAGGCTAAAGCAGGTGCCTTTGCCTAGCTCTGATTCAAAGTCGATAGTGCCTTGCATCATTTCTACCAGAGTTTTACTGATATTTAAGCCCAGGCCAGAGCCTTGGTTGCTGCGGCTATCAGAGCTGTCGGCCTGAGCAAATTTCTGGAAAATTTTGCTGCGAAAAGATTCCGCTATACCAGAGCCCTGATCTTTTACCTGGATCACCAACTGACTTTCTTTTAACTGATAACTTAATTTCACCACTGAGTGGCTGGGGGAAAATTTAATCGCATTGGAAATTAAATTCGACAAAATTTGCAGCAAGCGGAATTTGTCCTGATACAAAAAGACAGGTGTGGCATCTGCTGCTACGACCAAGTCCAGCCGGACTGAATATTTATCGGCATAAGCCTGATTCTGCAGTTTAGCTTCCTGTAATAACGCCAGTACTTCTACTTCTGCGGGCTGCAGTTTTAATTGACCAAACTCCAGTTTTTCAATATCCAGAATATCATTCACCAGCCTCACTAATCGATCGGTATTGGTTTTGGCAATCTGTACCAGTTGTTGTGCTGCCGAAGGTAATTCACCCACTACACCTCCAGCCAATAAACCTAAAGAACCATTAATGGATGTTAGGGGAGTGCGCAGTTCATGGCTGACGGTTGAAATAAACTCACTTTTCATTCGGTCTATTTTTTTACGTTCACGTAGGTCATGCAGCATCAGAGTAAACAAATGTTTGTCGGCGGTCTCCACCCGGCTTAAGCCCATTTCCAGTGGAATTTGTTGGCCATCTTCGCCGAGCCCTGTCACTTCCACTGTATGGCCCACCCATAAATTCAGCTGCTCTATAGTTAAGGGCTGCAACAATTGATGATTTTTATGTTCAGGCAAACACGCCAATAGCTTACTGACGGGTTGGCGTAACAAAGTTGGCATGGCGTAACCAAAAAGCAGGGAGGTTTCTTTATTTACTCTTTCGATAAGCCCTTGTTGGTCCACTATCACAATAGATTCAATAGCGTTATCCAGAATTGAACTCAGCTCTTTGGTGCGCTGAGTGATTAAATGCTCAATGCGTGCTGAGCGCCCTGTCAGAACCAACAGGAAAATACCAAGCAAACTACAGAGTACTAAACCACCTGTTAAAACATACCAACTTTGTTGACCTGAATTTCGACTGAGCATGGATTTACTGGGAACCAGCTGCAGTTCCAGCGAGCGACCAGCGTGTGACCAATGCCGGGTCCAGGTCAGATAACGCGCCTGGTCGGATAAATCGGGTAACGAGCCGTAATAAGGCATGCCTGTGCCTAAATCTTTAATTTGCAGGTGAAACTCTGATGTATCGTATTGGCTTAAACTGGTGCTGACTAATTGTTCTGTTTCAAAGATGCCACAAATAAAACCACGGATTTGTTGGCGTTTATCTTCGACACTTTCCGGAATAATCCCCTTGTTATACACAGGAATAAAAAACATCAAAGCAGCATTTCCGCTAACCAGTCGCACAGGCGCTGTAATACTGATACTGCCTGAATCCATTGCATAGTCCATGGCTTCTTTTCGTGTTGGCTCTGCAGCTAAATCCAGCCCAGCCAGCGATTTATCGCCAGAGGCAGACGCCAGATATCGAATGACGCTGTAATCTGTACGTTCAGCTGCCACTCTGACACCAGGGTTGGCGTACTCCTTAAAGCTGGTCTGCAGCTGTGCCTCCACTGCGGCACGTGCTGAATTTGGTACTTGCTCTATCCAGTCAAAAAACAATACCCCAGCGTCTTGCCAGGGGTAATCCTGTAAAAATTGTTGAAACATAAGCTCTGTGACTTCAGGCTGAGTAACAAACAGCCGTTCAAGCATCTGCATTTGCTGTAGCACTTTGCTGACTCTGAACTGAAAAGTAGCGCTGATTTGTGCTGCCTGATCAAAAAACTTCTGCTGCAAGGTCTGACTATGTTGAAAACGCGCCAACACAAACAACGCCACCACCAAAGCTGTACAGACCAACAAAGGTAAACCTACAGTCAGCCAGCGGGCGCGCCATAAAGGGCGGGGTTTGGCAAACAACATAAAAACCAGAGGTATGGCGATCATCACGCCAATCATGTCGCCAATCCACCAGGTAAAGCCGTTTAATCCGGCGTTGTCAGTGGTCACTATGCCAAATTGGCGCAAGATCAGAGTGGATAAACCTGAGCTGATTAAACACGCAAAAGGGCCCGCCAGCACAAAAAGCCAGAGTATGCTTTTTTCATAAGTCAGGGCGCTGTGGAAACTGGCGAAGCGACGTACAGACCACAACGCAAAAGCGACAGTCAGGGCCGTAACAGTAGCCATGCTTAAGCTGTAGATCACTTTATCTGACCAGAGCAGGCTTAATGGCCAGTCGGGCTGGGCCAGCTTAAACAGCAACGACCCTAAAAAAGCGCCGGCCAGCATGGGGTAACCCCACAATAACGCTGCCGCAATAGCTATACCAATGGAAGGAAATACAGAAGTTGCCATGCCCGGCGATATCGCCAGCACCATAGCCAATTGACCGAAAACAAAATAGGCCAGAGCCAGCAGAAGGATCCGCAACAAGGTCAGACTGGTAGATGAAAATTTAATCAATGTTGACAGTTCACCAAAGCAGCTTCCGGTTTCGCCCGGTAAAGCCTTAGCTTACTCTGTGCCCGACAGAAAACAAATGCTTGAGCCTTTGCTTTTTTGGGAAAACTGCGGTTAAATTAACTGTTTTTTCATACAGTGATTTGTTTATGAAATTGTATATAGCCGAAAAACCCAGCATGGCCAGAGCTATTGCCGACGCCTTTGGGTCACATCAAAAACAGCAGGGTTATCTGCAACTTAGCAATGGCGATAAAGTCAGCTGGTGTCTTGGGCATTTATTAGAGCAAGCCGAACCAGAAGCTTATGATCCGGTATTTAAAAGCTGGCGGCTGGAGCATTTACCTATTTTGCCTGAACAATGGAAACTGGTACCTAAAGCACAAAGCAAAGCTCAGCTTAAAATATTGACCCAACTGATTAAAGAAGCGACAGAGCTGGTACATGCCGGCGATCCGGATCGGGAAGGTCAGTTGCTGGTGGATGAAGTGTTGCAGCACAGCAAAATCAGTCAAACCAAACTTAAGCAAACCAAAAGACTGCTGCTCAACGATTTAACACCCACTGCTGTGCGCTTGGCTTTGCAGCAGTTAAAACTGAATTCCGAGTTTGCGCCATTGTCGCAAAGTGCGTTAGCCCGCAGCAGAGCTGACTGGTTGTATGGTATTAACTTAACCCGTGCTTATACCTTGCATGGCCAGAGGCAGGGTTATCAGGGCGTGTTGTCGGTGGGGCGGGTGCAAACTCCGGTGTTGGGTTTAGTCGTACAACGCGACTTACAGATCGAAAACTTCGTCAGCCGCGATTTTTATCAGGTCAAAGCGCATTTAACCGGAGCTGACTGGCCTTTTAGTGCCATCTGGCAACCCAGTGAAGCCTGCGCTCCTTATCAGGACGAGGAAGGCCGGGTGCTTAACAGGGAACTGGCAGAGCTGGTACAACGCAAAACCAGCCATCAACCCGCTGTTGTGGATCAGGTGCAGCAACAACCGAAAAAACAGTACGCGCCTTTGCCTTTTAGCTTGTCGGCTTTGCAAATTGAAGCAGCAAAACTTTATGGCATGACAGCGCAGCAAGTGCTGGATACCTGTCAGCAATTGTATGAACGCCATCAATTGATTACTTACCCACGTTCGGATTGCCGGTATTTACCAGAGCAGCAATTTGGTCAGTCAGCTGCTGTCTGCCGCGCTATAGTCGCCAATAGTCCGGAGCTTGCAGAGATGCAACAGCAAGCCAGTATCAGCCTGCGTAGTAAAGCATGGGATGACAGCAAAATTACCGCTCACCACGCTATTATTCCTACCGATAAAGCGCTGAAATCAGCCAGCCTGAATAGCTTTGAAGCTAAATTGTATTGGCTGATAGCGCGGCAGTTTTTATGGCAGTTTTTCCCGCCATACTGCTATCTTGAGCAGCAAGCGCTGATTAAAATTGCCGGAGGTTTGTTTAAAGCTCAGGCCAGGCTGGAGCAGTCTTTGGGCTGGAAAGCTTTTTATAAAACCAGCCAGAAGGAGGAGCAAGATGAGGATTCTGACGAACAACAAAGTTTGCCGCCTTTAACTAAAGGCCAGCAATTGCAGTCGGGCCAATCGGAATTACTGTCGAAGCAAACTCAGCCTCCCGCTTATTTTACTGATGCTACTTTATTGGCCGCAATGACCGGGATCAGCCGTTTTGTCACCGACCCGGAATTAAAACGGATCTTAAAAGAAACCGCAGGTTTAGGCACTGAAGCCACCCGGGCCGGTATTCTGGAGCTGTTATTTAAACGTGGTTATTTGCAGCGACAGGGCAAACAAATCCGAGCCAGTCAATTGGGGCGGGTTTTTATACAAAGTTTGCCACAACGCATTACGGCACCGGATTTAACCGCCTTATGGGAAGCTCAACTGGAACAAATTTGCCACCAGCAACAGGACTATCCAGAGTTTATGGCGCAGCTGCAGCCAGAAATTATCCGGCTGGTACAACAGGCGCAAGTATCAGCTGATATTGCAAAAACAGCTCCTCAACAGAAGCCTGCCTATAAGAAGAAAAGACGATTTTCTGCATCAGGAACAACGGGCAAAAGAGTTAACAAACTTGCTTAGTTCGTTACTATTTGTAATGACGCTGGATTGAATTTCGGCTCTGGATTAAAGTCGGAGCACTTTAAAATCAGAGAGCCATACCATGTTGAAGAAATCTGTACTTGCGGCAGCCTTTGCCACCACTTTAGCTGTCAGCCATAATGCCGCCGCTACTATTGTTTTAGTTGAAACCAATATGGGTGATTTTGAAATCAACCTGTTTGACCAAACCACACCAAAAACAGTGACGAATTTTCTGACTTACGTTAAAGACGGTTCGTATAACAACTCTATCTTTCACCGTTCAATAAAAGACTTTGTAGTTCAAGGTGGCGGGATGCGATACAGCGGCAACAACGCATCGCCTTTTACTGAAGTTCCGGCGCGAGGCCCGATAGATAATGAGCCGAAACTGTCGAATGTGCGTGGTACTGTGGCTATGGCAAAAAAAGCCAGCCCAAACAGTGCAACTACTCATTGGTATGTGAATGTAGAAAATAACTCCAGCCACTTGGACAAAAGTAACGGTGGTTTTACGGTGTTTGGTGTTGTGACCGGCACGGGCATGTCAATTGTTGACAGTATTAATGATCTGTATGTACCAGGTGGCGCGGGATTATTTAATGAAACGCCACTGCGTAATTACAGTGCTACTGATTGGGCCAATAAAGTTCCTGTCACAGCAGCAAATATAGTGACTATTGAACGTATCACTATTATCAACGACAGCCCAACTACAGCGGCAAATCTGAATCCGGCGCCAAACACTTTGGCAGGTCAGGGGGAAACAGAAGGCGCTAGCAGTGGTTCTTCAGCCCCAACTTTATTAATGGTTCTGGCTGGTTTAGCTTTTTGGCGTCGTCGTAAGGTTTAATCTAAATAGGTTGGGAATTCTGTTGGATTAAAGACGGGCGCGGATAAACCGTGCCCCTACACTTCCGTCGAATTAGGCGGACTGTTGTCGTAAGTGATTGGTTAATAACTCACCTGCTTGCCGAATATGCTGTTGTAGTAAATCTACAGCAGCATCCAATTGCTGAGCTCGTAATAACTCCAGCATCTGCCAGTGCTCCTGATGGCTGGTGCCTGCATAATTCAGACTGATTTCCTGAAAACCTAAATAACGTTCCACTTGCTGATGCAGGCTGTGCAGTAAACGCAGCAAATGCGGGCAATGGCTGGCCTGATACAACATCAGGTGAAACTGCCAGTTGAGTGCGCCCCTATCGGCGGCAGATAAATTCTGATCCTGCTCAATTTTATGTAATAAATCTTCAGCCTGACCAAGCAAACTAAAGGTGAGCTGGGGAAAAGCACGGCGCAGCGCCATAGGCTCCAGCTGTAAGCGGATTTGATACAACTCTTCAGCTTCTGCAGCCGTTAAAGGAGGCACCATTAAGCTGGCTTTACCTGCCATCACCAGCAAAGCTTCAGCTTTGAGTTGCTGCAACGCATCCCGCACCGGAATGCGACTGACCTGATAATACTCCGATAACTTTTGCTGATTCAGCACTGAACCCGCTGGCCAAACGCCTTGGCGGATATCCTGTTTTAGCTGCTGATATAAACTGGCTTTGGTCATATTAAGCCGCCTTGTTCTTTGGTAGCTTTAATACCAATACACAGACTAAGCCAGCCACTAACCCCCAAAAGGCCGAGGCTATACCAAAAAAGCTGACGCCAGATACTGTCACTAATAAAGTTACTACTGCCGCTTCTTTATCTGGCCCTGCTTGTGTGGTCAGGGCTAAATTAGTGCCTATAGTGCCAAGCAAAGCTAAACCTGCCAAAGCGGTGACCAAAGTAGTTGGAAAGGCAGCAAATAAAGCCACAACTGCTGCGCCTGCCAAGCCGGTCAGTAAGTAAAAAATACCTGCGGCCACACCTGCGCTGTATCTTTTTGCAGGGTCTGCATGAGCTTCAGGGCTGGCACAAATAGCAGCAGTAATAGCTGCTAAATTGATAGAAAAAGCCCCAAGCGGTGCCAGAACTAAGGTCGTAAAAGCGCTGGCGTTAATCAGTGGCGACACCGGCAGGTTGTAACCGCTGCTTTTAATCACAGCTAAACCTGGGATATTTTGTGAGGTTAAAGTCACAATAAAAAGTGGTAATCCTACACCTAATAAAGCACTGATCGACCATTCAGGCCAAATCCAAACCGGAGCAGGCCAGTCAAAATGCACTTGTGCCATGCTGAGCTGACCTTGCAGACTGGCATAAAGCACAGCTACCACTAATACCAATGGAATGGCGTAACGGAGTTGATACTGTTTACTAACCAAATAGACGAGACACATCAATCCAACCAGCGATAAATCCTGCTGCAGGGAGGTGAAAATCGATAAGCCAAAGTTAAACAAAATACCAGCGAGCATGGCAGAGGCTATTTGCAGCGGAATTTTATTGCTGAGTTTTTCAAACCAGCCAGTCAGGCCAAGCAATAAACTTAAAGCGGCGGCGAAGATAAACACACCTACTGCTTCGGCTAAACTCAGACCTTGCAAGCTGCTGACTAAAAGTGCAGCGCCTGGGGTAGACCAGGCCGTTAAGACCGGCGCTTTAAAATACAAAGATAAACCAATGCAGGTGAGGCCCATGCCCAGGCCCAAGGCCAAAATCCAGGACGCCATTACCGCCTGATCGGCGCCAGCAGCAGCAGCAGCCTGAAACACAATAGCCACTGAACTGGCAAAGCCCACTAGTACAGCCACAAAACCAGCAGCTATGGCTGATAAGCTAAAGTCGCGCCACATCGAGAGTCACCTGAATAATTATTTTTGGATACATTAAATTAATTTGTATACAAAATGCAATGCAGATCCCTGATTTATGGTCTGCAGCTATGTTTTTTTTCACTACAACTTGAACAAGTGGGCGAATTAGCTTAAGAAGCTTGTCAGGACAGCTGGATCTGCGGAGTATTGATGGGCACTAAAACTGTATTGCTGGTTGAAGATGATGAGCTGATCGGCAAGTTGTTAGTTTTTATATTGCAACGTGATGGTTATCAGGTGGAGTGGCTTAAAGATGGCCAGCAGGCTCAGGAACTTGTGTTGTCTGGTCGCGATTTTAATGCTGTGGTGCTGGATTTAATGCTGCCCTTTTTTGATGGTTTGTTTTTGCTGGAGTTGATCCGCAATCAAGCCGCTATGGCAACAGTACCCGTATTAATTCTGACGTCCAAAATGGGTGAAGAAGATATAGCTCTTGCTCTGAAAAAAGGTGCAGATGATTATTTGGTTAAACCATTTCAGCCACCTGAGCTAAGTGCTCGTTTGCGTCGTCTTATAGGAAAGCAAGGATGATCAAAAGCTTAGTTTTAGGGCTGGCTGCTTTAGCGCCACTGATTTGTGTGGCAGCGGAAAGTTATCAACTGGAAACAGGGGCAGGTTATGAGCAACTGTCGGACAGTTTTGCCGATGGCTCATTTTATTATGCCGGATTACGCCATGCAGCTACAGATTATGGATGGGGAGCTCGCTGGCAGCGCAGCAAGCGTTTTGACTTAAAGGACCAGGAATGGCTGACGGATGGTTATTATAAAATCAGTGACAACCTGACCTGGTTGGGACAAGCCGCTTATAGCCCTCAAAACCGAGTGCGGCCTGAACTCTCGATAGGTAGTCAGTTGGCCTGGCAATGGACTAAGGGCTGGGTTGTAACGCCTGGGGTATCTGTTTCCAATGATGATCAACAGGACAGCCGCAGCTATAGCCTGATGAACGAACATTACAGTGGTTCATGGCGTTATGCGTATACCTTGTATCACTCCAGACCTGAAGATACAGGCTCAGCCAATACTCATGTGCTGCAAGCCAGTTATTACTTTAACGATACGGATTCACTCACTGCCTTGCTGGTGAAAGGTAAAGAATTGGAACGTTTACCTAACCGTGTGTTAGTGATGGATGTCACCCGCATCGGCTTATTTGGCCAATTCTCTTTTGCCAGCGACTGGAGCCTGTTGTACAACCTGAGCTGGTCTGAACAAGATGTGTTATACGAAAAAACCGAGGTGGGTTTAGGTGTCCGATACAGACTCTAACGTGATAGTGCAGCTGGTTTGGTACAGCAGCGCCGTGTTATTGCTGATGACACTCCTGCTGTTAGTGCTGACCTTGTTTATGCATTATGAAAGACGGCAGCGGGAAAAAAGCCGCCAGCAGGCCACTGAACAGTGGACTCCAATCCTGTTTTCCTGGATTTATTCACCAGAAGAAAATGCAGGGCCCTTGCCACAACTGAATGCTGAACGTTTTGGTTTTGTAGTGCAATTATGGTTGCAGCTGGAACAAACGGTGCGAGGCAGCGCTTCCAGCCGTTTGGCGGAATTGGCACAACGGCTGAAGTTAATTCCAGTGATGAAACAATGGCTGCACGGCTACAGTACAGATAAAAAACTGACCGCTATTATGGCACTGGGCATAGTGCAGGAGAAATCTGCTTTTGCCGATCTGATCCCCCATGTATTGGACAAACGAACTATTTTTTCTTTAGTTGCCGCCAGAGCTTTATTAGCCATAGATCCAAAGCTGGGTTTGCCAGTGATTTTGAGTCAAATTCATCGGGACGATTGGTCTGTCAGTCGCTTAGCTGGTTTGCTGGTGCGCTTGCCTCATGATCTGATGGTGCGGTCCATTAGTGAATGCGCCGAAAAAGCTACAGCCAAAGAGTTAAGACGTTTGATTAAGTTGATGCATATTTTATCTCCCATCGACAGTCAGCCACTGATCCAGCAAGCTTTAGTGCATTACCCCGAAGAAATGGAACTCTTGACCACAGCTTTTGCCTGCGCAGTGTCACCTGACTTATTGCCGTTATTACGTCAGCAGGTATCAAATTCGCAGTGGGAAGTTCGGGTACAGCTTGCCAAAGCACTGGCCCGCTTGGGAGACAGTTCAGACGCGCCTTTATTAGTGAAGATGTTGTCGGATCCCAACTGGTGGGTGAGATACCGTTCAGCCCAAAGCCTGGTTGCATTGCCAGGCATAGATGAGACTGAGTTGCAGCTTTGGCAGCAACAACTGACAGACCCTTTTGCTATCGCTATTTTGTCGCAGGTGAAGGAAGAGCAGCAGCGTCAGCAACAAGGGAGAACCTGATGGCAAATGATTGGCTACAGCAAACGATAGAGCTGACGCATCAATGGATACAACAGTTGGATTTGGCACCCTGGCTGGTCCCCCTACAATGGTTGTTAGTGGGGTATTTTGTTTGTTTGTCTGCGGGTTACCTGATCCTGAATTTAGTCGCCCTGTTGGTGATGCGCAGCCATATTCAGTCGGCTCGCACCGAGTTATTACCTGCCAGCTATGCCAGTTTTTTAACCCCTATTTCTGTGCTGGTACCTGCCTACAACGAGCAGGAAACCATTGCCAGTTCAGTCTTGTCTTTATTGCAATTGACTTACCCTGAGTACGAAGTAATAGTCATTAACGACGGCTCTAAAGATGAAACCTTACAGGTGCTGAAAGATAGTTTTGCTTTAACCTTGTCCTCAGCCACTTGCCCATTACATTTACCTTGCCAGCAAATTCGCGGTATCTATCAGTCCAGCCGTTACCCGAATTTAAAAGTGATAGATAAAGCCAATGGCGGTAAGGCCGATGCGTTAAATGCTGGCGTGAATTTGTCGCGTTTTCCGCTGTTTTGTGGAGTCGACGCCGATTCTATTTTGCAACGTGACAGCTTGCTGCGCATTATCCGGCCTTTCCTGGAAGATCCGGATGCTATAGCGGCTGGCGGCACTGTACGTATTGCCAATGGTTGTCAGGTAAAAGATGGCTTGTTATTAAAAGCCGCTTTACCCAATAAAATATTGCCGCAACTGCAAATAGTGGAATACCTGCGCGGTTTCTTATTTGGCCGCCTCGGCTGGTCGTCCTTAAATGCGTTATTAATCATCAGCGGTGCTTTTGGTTTGTTTAAAAAAGATCTGGTGATTGAAGTGGGTGGCTACCGGCATAAAACCATAGGCGAAGATATGGAGCTGGTGGTGCGGATGCATAAATATATGCGGCTGAATAAACGCAAATACCGGATTTATTTTATTCCTGACCCTGTGTGCTGGACTGAAGCGCCGGAAGATTTGGCCACTTTGGCACAACAACGAGTGCGCTGGCAGCGTGGTTTGCTGGAAAGCTTAGGCGCGAACATGTCTTTGTTATTTCATCCAAAATCTGGTGCTGTGGGCTGGTTAGCTTTTCCTTTTGCTTTGTTATTTGAAGCTTTTGGCCCAGCCTTGGAAGTGCTGGGTTACTTGTTTATGTTATTTACCTGGTTGGCCGGTTGGTTAGACCCAGCTGCTTTATTAGCCTTTTTAGTGGTGACTATAGGTTTTGGCATACTGATTTCTGTCGTAGCGCTGGTACTGGAAGAAATGTCTTATCCTGTATATCCGGGCGGGCGCAGCATTATGAGGTTGTTTTTAATGGCGGTATTGGAAAACTTTGGTTATCGCCAGTTGAATTCATGGTGGCGGTTAAAAGGTTTATGGCTCTGGGCGCGCAATAGCAAAAGTTCCTGGGGCACGATGAAACGTTCCGGTAAATGGCAAAATAGCAAATAACACTCTGTGATTAGTTAGGCTTAAACTGCTGCACTGGTTTTGTTTGTTTTTGAAAACGAGTTAAGCAGTCTGCACAAATGCAGCTGTTTTGGTCCGGTGCCAGCACCAGCAGTTCAGCAGGAAACTCTTGCTGCATACACCAACATTGGTTTTGGTCAGCAGTGCCAGCTTTGCATAAATTGGCTTGCTGGCATAAAGGGCATAGTTGTTCTGACATCATCATTCTCTGTTTGAACTTCCTTTTACTATACCTCAACGGCAAAGTTCGGGCTGAAATCATTAAGTGTTCATAGCTGAATTTTGGTATGCTCTTGCACATTAAATCAAGGAGCTGCAGATGAGCCAGATAGGAACCCCGGGCGCGGCCAACGCCACCAAAGTACTGTTATTAGGCAGTGGTGAACTCGGTAAAGAAGTATGTATTGAACTCAAACGTCTAGGCTGCGAAGTGATAGCTGTCGACCGTTACGCCAATGCACCTGCGATGCAGGTGGCTGATCGTCGTTACGTGATTTCTATGCTGGATGGTGCCACCTTGCGCCAAATTGTGATCAAAGAAAAACCTGCGCTGATAGTGCCTGAATTAGAAGCCATAGCCACCAGCACTTTGGTTGAGCTGGAGCAGCAGGGTTTTACTGTGATCCCTAGCGCCAAAGCCGCCAATTTAACCATGAACCGCGAAGGCATTCGCCGTTTAGCAGCTGAAGAGTTACAACTGCCAACTTCGCCTTTCCGTTTTGCCGATGACAAAAGCAGCTACTTAGCCGCAGTGGCGCATATTGGTTACCCTTGTGTGGTAAAACCTATTATGTCGTCCTCCGGCAAGGGTCAGTCTGTACTGAAATCCGACGCCGATTTAGAAAGCGCCTGGGCTTATGCACAAGAAGGCGGTCGTGCCGGTAAAGGCCGGGTGATAGTCGAAGGCTTTATCGACTTCGATTATGAAATCACTTTGCTGACAGTGCGCTCTGTGTCCGGCACTCAGTACTGCGAACCTGTAGGCCATCGTCAGGAAAAAGGTGATTACCGCGAATCATGGCAACCTCAGGCCATGTCGGCTGTTGCTCTGGAAAAAGCCCAGCATTACGCCGCTAAAGTGACAGAAGCTTTAGGTGGTTTTGGTTTATTTGGCGTCGAGCTTTTTGTGAAGGGCGACGAGGTCTGGTTTAGCGAAGTATCACCCCGGCCACATGACACCGGCATGGTGACCTTAATTTCACAAAACTATTCCGAATTTGCGCTGCATGCCCGCGCTATTTTAGGTTTGCCTATTCCGCTTATTCGCCAATACGGCCCGGCCGCTTCAGCTGTGTTATTAGTGCCAGGTAATTCCCAGCAAATTGGCTATGGCAACCTAGCCCAGGCATTAATGCAACCTGATACCGACCTGCGGCTGTTTGGCAAACCCGAAGTGCAAGGCGAACGCCGCATGGGTGTGGCTTTAGCGTTGGGCGACAACGTCGATCACGCCAAACAAAAAGCACTGGATGTGATCGCCAAAATTAAAGTGGATGTGTTGTAGGTTTTATCATTGAACAAACAGGGGCCACAGAGCCCCAGTTTGTTGTCTACGACTGGCATTCAGATGCTTTCAATCTGCAAAACTAAATTTCTTTATTGATCAATTCACTAAGTCTCATTTTTGCATCAAGGCTGATTTGGCCTTGTGATTCGCCGTTGTTAAATTATGATTATTTCAATGTTAATTTATTGAGTGTTTAATGAATCCGCGCTTGCGGTCATTTAGTCCATTGTCGTCGCACATGAGTTGAATAGCGCAGATAAGGAGCCAAAACGAGGTTGTTTTGGTTTGTCAGAAGCCTGCTTGTCAGGCTTTAATTAACTCAAGGATATAAATCATGAAAGAGTTAACATTGGAGCAAGTGGAAGAAGTGAGTGGTGGAGTATCTCAAGATCTGGCAATTGGCGGCAATTTGAGCATAGTTGGAATAGGTGTTGGTATTGCGGTGGCTGGTTCTGCTCCTGCATGGTTTCCTATTGCCATGATTGGTGTCAGTATCGGGTTGACCGTATCATATATATCGAGCCGTTTAGATTAGTAGCTTCGTCGGGCGCATCATGGATGCGCCCTCTCGCATGAGCAACAATCGGGAGTGATAAAATGAGCTGGCAAGCAAAATTTAGACTCTGTAAACGCAGTATGCTGGTAGGTATCTGTTTCGGTCTTGCAATAGGCATAGGCTTGCAAATAATGATTCAACAATTATTTGGTTGAGTGTTTTTTATTATTGGTTGATTTTGAGTGCAACATGAGCTCATCGACTTTGAAGCTGAACCTTTGAATGCCAGCCAATTATTTGACTAAAAGGCATTGTAAGCCAAGGCATAGATGGATGATTTGCCAATCCGAAATCGGCAGGCTTTTAGTCCTTAGTTCATAACTTTTGTTTCTAATGAGCGCATGCAGAGTTGTTCCTGATGTGGGTGCTTGCTGGTACGGATATTGCCACTGTATTGGGCGCACACTTGCGCCATAAAAACTGAAAGCAATCAGTTCTTTACTTACTGAACTCTTCCAGCTTGGGATACTGCTTCAATACATCACAGGCTCTTTGCATGGCGTCGCCAAATAAGGCTGGATGAAAATCTCCGTTTTGGCAGTAGTCGCGGCGAAATTGCAGCAGGCTGTTGATGTCTTGCGCGGCTTTAGCTAAGGCTTCTTGTTGGCCTGTGCCGTAATCCTGGCCTATGGCATAAAAAGCTTTCTGAATTTTGCGGGTGACCACTGAATCTGACTGAACGCCCGGCAATGAAATATGTTCAGCCAGCCAATCCAATACAGGTTCTGAGTAAGGCAGAACTCGTGGGTGATCATAAAATGTCAGGGCGCTGACTATAAGCAAACACAACAGCAAAAAATTGCGCATAACCTGTTACCCCATCTATAGCTGTATTGGTTATAACACAGCAGTAGCAGCATGGCACTGTCAATCTGACAACCAAAGACCTGAATACTGTCAACAAAGTTGACAGTAAAAAACTCAGTCTGATATTAAAACTCAATATGGATCATAGTGTTATATACTATAGGCCTTTGGTTCAAATATTGCAGTGATTTATCTGGTTATAACCTAAAGCAGTGCAGGCAAAACGTTAGCAACATGATCACAATGCCTTAAAGCAGACAGGCGCTGTGTTCAGTTGTTCGTCAGAACAGCTTTGGTTTTGTCCTGTATCAACAAGCTGCAATAAACAGCCTGCTACACTGGATACTGGGTAGCAGCACGAGGAATGGGCGTGGATAACAAGATAGATATTAAAAACATTCCGGTAGAGGTGCATCAACCTGATCCGGCTAAAAAAGCCAAATACAATCCAAGAGATCGCATCTATATTCGGGCGGTGAAGGGCTTGCATCAAAGCTTAAGGCGTAATATTGGCTTTGTGTTTATGGCGGCATTTATGTTGCTGCCCTGGCTGCAATTTAATGGTCAGCAGGCTATTTTGCTCGATATCATGGAGCAGAAGTTTTATATCTTCGGTATGACCTTATGGCCGCAGGATTTCACTATTCTGGCCTGGATTTTTGTGATTGGCGCTTTTGCCTTGTTTTTTGTCACCACCTTTTATGGTCGGGTTTGGTGTGGTTATTTATGCCCTCAAACCGTCTGGACCTTTATTTTTATGTGGTTTGAGGAAAAAATTCAGGGCACCCGTAATCAGCGAATGAAACTGGATCAGGACCCCTGGACCTTCAGCAAGGTGGTGAAAAAAGGTCTGACCCATTTTAGCTGGCTGGCGTTCTCTGTGCTCACTGCGCTGATTTTTGTTGGCTATTTTACTCCTGTGGATCAGCTGTTTATTCAATTCTTTACACTGGAAGCCAGCTTCTGGGCTGCGGTATCTGTCTGGTTTTTTGCCTTCTGTACTTATGGTAATGCCGGCTGGATGCGCGAAATTATGTGTACTCACATTTGCCCTTACGCCCGTTTCCAGTCAGCTATGTTTGATAAAGACACTTTTACCGTGACTTACGATGCCAAACGTGGCGAAAACCGTGGTCCACGTGCCCGTAAAGACACGGACTACAAAGCCAAAGGCCTGGGCGATTGTATCGACTGTAATTTATGTGTACATGTTTGCCCTACCGGTATCGATATTCGTAACGGTCTGCAGTACGAGTGTATTAACTGTGGCGCCTGTATCGATGCCTGTGACGATACGATGGATAAAATGGGTTATGCCAAAGGCTTAATCAGCTACACCACAGAACATAGCCTGGAAGGCAAAACCACCAAAGTAGTACGTGGCAAGTTAGTTGGGTACTTTATGGTGTTAGTTGCTGTATGCGCGGCTTTTGGCTGGACCTTAGTGGTGCGTAAACCTGTGGTGATGGACATAGTGCGTGACCGTGGCGCTTTATACCGTGAAACCGACGAAGGTTTAATTGAAAACACTTACACTTTAAAAGTCATTAATAAATCGCAGCTGGAACAAACCTATCAGTTGTCGGTGCAAGGCCTGGATGACGCGCAGTGGATTGGCGACAAAGAGCTGACCATCAAAGGCGGTGAAACAGCCAACCTGCCTATCAGCTTATCGCTGGACCCTGTGGACGCGAAGAGGCCAGTGCTGGAAATTGAGTTTGTGCTGCAAGACAGCGACGAACCGGATATTCGTTTAACCCAGGGCAGTAAGTTCTTTTCCGCCCGTTAAATCTGTAAAAGCGTTAGACTAGGGAGCTTCGGCTCCCTATTTTTTTAGGGCAATTGGCTGTACTGACCAAACGGAATTCCATGAGCACTTTTGATTTTTCTACTTTAAGTCCGGATTTAATGCTGGACGCGCTGTTTCATTATGGCTTTGATGTCAGCTCTGGTTTATTGCAACTGAATAGCTTTGAGAACAGAGTCTGTCAGTTTAGAGATGACGATCGCAAAAGCTGGGTGGTGAAGTTTTACCGGCCAGAGCGCTGGAACTTAGAGCAGCTGAACGAAGAACATCAGTTTGTGCGTGAACTGGCTGAAATTGAAGTGCCGGTGGCCGAAGCCGTTGAGCGCGATGGCCAGCAAGTATTATCCTTCGGCGGTTTTTATTTATCGGTTTTTCCAAGCCGAGGTGGCCGTACTTTGGAGCCGGATAACGATAATCAAATGCTGCAGTTGGGGCGTTTTTTAGGCATGGTGCATCAGGTTGGCGCTGCCCGGCCTTTTCTGCACAGACCTACCATCAACCATCAGACTTTTTTACTGGATAGTCAGCAAAGCTTGTTGCAGTCGGGCCTGATCCCACCTTCATTGGAAAAAGATTATCAGGCGATGATGCAACAATTGTGCGACAAGGTCGGTCCTTTGTATAAGCCGGAAAAAATCCGCCGGGTACATGGTGACTGTCATATCGGCAATTTGTTGTGGCATGACGACAGGCCTTTGTTGCTGGACTTTGACGACAGTCGTAATGGCCCCGCAGTGCAGGATTTGTGGTTATTACTCAATGGCGACAGAGTGGAGCAAAACTACCAGCTGTCGTTATTGCTGGAAGAATATGAACAGTATTGTGATTTTGATCATAAAGAGCTGCGTTTAATCGAGCCGCTAAGGGCGATGCGGATTTTGTCTTATATGGCCTGGATAGCAAAAAGGTGGAGCGATCCCGCTTTTCCAAAGAACTTTCCATGGTTCAGTACAGACCAATACTGGCAGCAACAATTGCGGGCGCTGGATGAACAGCTGAAATTCTGTGACCAGAGCCCACTTTCTCTGATGCCTCAATGGTAAGATTTTGTTAGAGTAGTGTCAGTTTTATTCCAAGGAACATTCGAATAATGAAAAAGTTAACAGCGTTGTTAGTAGGTGCTTTGTTATTACCTGTGGCCGTTTTTGCAGCTCAGTTTGAGGAAGGTAAGCACTACGAAGTGATTTCAGAGCAAGCTACAGCTAAACCAGAAGTGAAAGAGTATTTTTCTTTTTATTGCCCGGCCTGTTTTGGTTATGAGCCTAAAGTGCAGGCATTAGCAAAGCAGTTGCCAGCTGGCACTGAACTGAAAAAGGTGCATGTTGATTTTTTACAACACGCAGCGCCTGAAATTCAGGTCACTTTAGCCAAAGCGTATTTGGTGGCGAAAAATCTGGGCAAAGGTGATCAGGTTGCCAGTGCGTTTTTTAACCACATTCACGTAGACCGTAAAGCCTTTGCCAGCGATGACGATATTAAAGCTGTTGTGGTTGCAAATGGGGTAGATGCAGACACTTACGATAAAGCGTTGAAAAGCTTTACTGTAGCTGGCGGTGCTAAACAAATGAAAAAAGAGCAGGACGCTTTATCAGCCCGTCGGGTGTTAACCGGGGTTCCAACCTTTATCGTTAACGGTAAATACAAAATTCTCAACCAGGGTTTAAGCCGCGAAAATCAGGATGAAGAATTTAAGCAGCTAGTTAATTTTTTACTGACTCAATCTTAATTAGAAGGCGTTCCTTATGTTAAAAAAATTACTGCTTGCTTTGGTATTGGCTCCTGTCATGGCCTTTGCTTCTGCAGCTGCTCCTGTGCAGTATCAGGAAGGCGTGCATTACGACGTAGTCGCAGAAAAAGCGACGACAAAACCAGAAGTTCTGGAGTTTTTTTCGTTTTATTGCGGACACTGCAAAGCCTTTGAACCCTTTGCGCAGACCTTAAATAAAAATCTGCCAAAAGGTGTCAGTCTGACGAAATATCACGTCGATTTTTTGCGGGCAGCTTCACCTGAACTACAGCAGTCACTGGCTAAAGCTTATGTAGTTGCGAAAAATGCCGGTCAGGGCGATCGTATTGCGGATGTGATTTTTGATTATCTGCATAACCAGCGCGCCACCTTTAGTTCTGAGCAGGATATCCGCAACCTGTTGGTAGTAAATGATATTCCGGCCATGTTATTTGACTCAGGTATGGTGAACCCTGCTGTACAGGCTGAAGTAGCCACGATGAAAAAAAGCCAGGACCATTACTCTGAAGCTAAAGTACTGCAAGGCGTACCGACACTGCTTGTGAATGGTAAATATCTGGTGAAGTTTTCCGGTTTAAGTCAGGAGAATTTCCAGCAAGATTTAGACGCTGTTGTGGCTTATCTGCTCGCGAAGAAAGATTAACTGCTCTGCTGTGGCCTGAATTCTGTCAGGCCACTCTCCACTCCCCACCCCCTGTTTATATACTCCCACTTATCTCCAATTGTTGTGCCGGCCCTGATTCGGGTCCTGACCGGTACAGCAGAGTGTGGACTAACATTTTAGGGACAGCTATTTCACATCTGGAATTAGAGCTTGATTGTCGATTTGACAAAATCTACAGACATTGTTGCGAACTATTCGCAATTGAAATGGTCTAGATGACATCAATTCTCAATTGGGGACTTTTATGGATCAGTGGCAACAGATCATTGCGCAAGGCAATCAGGCCTTTACCGAACGGCATTTAACGGCTGCAGCCTGTTTTTACCGTCAGGCTATTTCTGATGTCTGGCCTGTCTGGTATCACTGCGCTTTTGTTTGTTGTCCGCCTGAATTGAGCCCTGAGGAAGCGTCGCTGCCGACCTTTTGTTTATCTATTTCTATTCAGAATCTGGCAGAAACTTATGCACAACAGCAACGCTGGCGTCGTTGTCAGATCACATTAAGGCATGGCTTAAACTGGTTTGAACAAATGTTGCAGCGTCTGGATGGTGATCATCCGGCCAGTCTGGCTGTGTTGCAGGAATCAGCCAAGCTCAGAGCTGAATACAACGCAGTGTGTCAGAGATACAAGATGTGGCAGTTGTCACGTTTACCCGCCAGCAGGCAGTATTTGCATTAAAAACCCGGCTGGTGTTAAAGCCGGGCTTGGTATTGCTGATGCTGTTATCGGCCCAAAGCTTTAGCCACTCCTGCGCCATAAGCCGGATCAGCTTTAGTACAGTTGGTGATATGCCTGTCCTGAATATCTCTGGATACGCCAGCCAGATTGGCGGCTGTATTGGCAAACAGGATCTGCTGCTGTGCCGGTGTCATCAGCCGGAATAAATCGCCAGGTTGTTCGTAGTGGTCGTCATCGACATAGTGATCATAACGGTCTGCAGCGCCTGTCATTGCCAAAGCGGGTTCGGCGTATTCAGGTCTGTTATCCCACACCCCTTTTGAATTGGGCTGATAGCTGATAGTGCCACCTAAATTACCATCGGTTCGCATCTGACCATCTCTGTGGTAACTATGGAAAGGACAACGTGGGGCATTAACCGGTATATGGTTAAAGTTCACACCTAACCGATAACGCTGGGCGTCACCATAAGAAAACAACCGCGCCTGCAGCATACGATCGGGTGAAAAACTGACGCCTGGTACTACATTGGCTGGTGAGAAAGCGGCTTGCTCCACTTCAGCAAAGTGGTTCTCCGGGTTTTTATTCAGCTCCATCACACCCACTTCATGCAGTGGATAGTCTTTGTGTGGCCAGACTTTGGTTAAATCAAAAGGATTATGTTTATGTGTGGCGGCTTGCTGCTCAGTCATGATCTGCACTTTTAGAGTCCAGCGCGGATAATCACCGGCTTCTATGCAGTCGTACAAATCACGTAAATGGCTTTCTCTGTCTTTGCCTATCACCAGCTCCGACTCTTCAGCACTCAGATTTTTAATGCCCTGGTGAGTGTGAAAATGGAATTTTACCCAATACCTTTCATTGGCGGCGTTAATAAAGCTAAAGGTGTGGCTGCCAAAACCATGCATATGGCGGTAGGTCGCCGGAATACCTCTGTCGCTCATTACTATAGTGATCTGGTGCAGAGCTTCTGGTAACAAAGTCCAGAAATCCCAGTTATTTTCGGCACTGCGTAAGCCTGTGCGCGGATCACGTTTTACTGCGTGGTTTAAGTCAGGGAAGCGCATAGGATCCCGAAAGAAAAACACCGGCGTATTATTGCCGACAATATCCCAGTTTCCTTCTTCGGTATAAAACTTCACGGCAAAACCACGAATGTCGCGTTCTGCATCGGCTGCTCCACGTTCACCAGCTACAGTGGAGAAACGTAAAAATACATCGGTTTTTTTGCCAACCTGAGAAAACAATTTGGCTCTGGTGTAACGGCTGATGTCGTGAGTAACTGTGAAGGTGCCATAAGCACCAGCGCCTTTGGCATGCATACGCCGCTCTGGTATCACTTCGCGGTCAAAATGGGCCAGCTTCTCTAAAAGCCAGATATCCTGTAGTAAGGCTGGACCGCGGGGGCCTGCTGTCATGGTATTGGTGTTGTCCGGAACCGGGGCGCCTGTGGCATTCGTTAAAGGGGGGGCTTTACTCATCGCAATTCTCCGTGTCTGCAAAACATATACATAGTGGTGTTAATGGCAATGTCTCTGGAACTGGCCAGACTGCAGACCTGTAAAACTATAGTCAGATTTTATAAAGCGGGCGAAAGTTGTAGCGCACAAGAGGGGTTTTTAGAGCAGTTGCCATTTACCTTGTTGTAATTGCAGGCTTTGAAGTTTTTGTTCCTCTTCACCATTGTGATAATGCAGCCGGATAAACTCTACTTTATCCGGGCTAACCCAGCGCACATTCAGCGGATTCCAGGGTTGTATTCTGTTGTCATCGCCACTGAGCACCATTTCAGCATAAAGCTTGTGATTACGAATGCGGTAAATCACCACCAGATTGGCATTCTCTTTGTCTGAATAAGCTTCGGAATACACCAGTAAACGTTTGTTGTCTGGTGACAGCAATGGAAAACCGTTGATCTGAGTCTGCAAACCGGTTTGGGTATTAATCAGATACACGCTACGGCCACGATATTCAAATACCCAAACCACAGCTAATTGCGCAGGCTTTAAGTACGAAACTAAATAAGGCTGGGTGTCTTCATCCGTTCTTTCTTTAAATACTGGAAAAGACAAAGCTCCGGCTTTGGTTTGTAGATGTAAAAAATTACTGTTGCGTTGCACTTGAAAGGGTACCTTGGGTAACAGATCCTCCTCCAGTTCCTGCGCACAGGATTGCTCCAGTTCCACTTCAAACTCACATGCCATTGCAGTCGTCGCAATAGCACTGCAAAACAACCAAAACAGGAACGACAGTGCTGTTTTTTGCAGTAAGCTGATGTTGGACATCAGAAGTTTTCCTCGTTTTACGTGGGGTTTTGACTCGCCATGTGGCTTAGTGTAGGTAAATTTACACGGCAGTCATTACTATTTCATTTGAAAATGTTAAAAACTAAGGTGAATGGACAGAGAGTCAATCAAAAGGGAGTGGGTTTATGAGTCAGCCGCAACAAAAAACAGTATTGATTACGGGCGCAAACCGGGGCATAGGTTTTGCGATCGCTACAACTCTGCTGCGACAAGGCGGTTTTCAGTTATTGCTGGCTGCTCGCCATCAAAAAGATGCAGAGGAAGCCGTAGCCTTGTTAGGCGCTGGTATAGCAATTCGATTGGATTTGACCGACCCTTTGCTGCTGGAACAAAAAGCCTTGCAGATTGAACGTCACTATGGCCCTGTTGATGTATTAATTAATAATGCAGCCATACTGCATTCCACTGAAGTGCAACATACTCAGGCTGAGGATTTACTCCACAGTTTATCGGTTAATACTGTGGCGCCATTTATGCTCTGCAAAGTTTTTGGTCATTTGATGAAGCAGCGCGGTTATGGCCGTATTGTCAATGTTTCATCCAGTTGGGGTAGTTTTTCAGAGGGGCTGGAAGGTCCGGCTTGTTACGCCATCAGTAAAGCTGGGTTGAATGCAGTCACGGTGAGCTGTGCCCGTGAATTAATGCCTGAAGTGAAAGTAAACGCAGCTTGTCCTGGTTGGGTACGAACCCGTATGGGTGGCGAAGCTGCAGATTTAAGCCCGGAGCAAGGTGCTGAAACACCAGTCTGGCTCGCCACGCTGGATGACGATGGTCCGACTGGTGCGTTTTTCCGCAATAAAACTCAGATTGACTGGTAGCGCTGGTGGTGCAGGCTTAGAAATCCTGCACAGTAGGGCGCAGCACTATTTCGTTAATATCTACCTCTTTAGGTTGTGCTATTGCATAAGCAACGGCTTTTGCCACCGAATCTGCCGGAATAGCTATCTGATAGAAGTTATTAACAAATTCAGCACTTTGCTGGTGGCTGCTGCCGTTCTTCAGTTCAGAATCTACTGCGCCAGGCAGTATGGTTGTGGTACGGATAGCTCCACCCACTTCATGGCGTAAGCCTTCGCTGATGGCCCGAACCGCGAACTTAGTGCCACTGTACACTGTGCCACCCGGGCTGAAGACTTTAATGCCCGCTACTGAAGAGATATTAATAAAATGGCCGGATTGTTGTTGCTCAAATACCGGTAAGGCTGCAGCTATACCATACAACACGCCTTTGATATTGATGTCGATCATCCGATCCCATTCATCTGTTTTTAACTCACTGATAGGGGCAATAGACATCAGACCGGCATTATTGATGATGACATCCAACTGGCCAAAACGACTGACCGCCAGTTGCACCAGAGCCTGAACTTCGCTGGCTTTAGTGACATCCGTCACCAGATAAGCGGCTTGCCCGCCTTTGGCTTCGATGTGTGCTGCTATCTGCTGCAGTTTGTCTTCGCGACGTGCGCCTAATACAACCCTGGCACCCAGACTGGCCAGATGGTAAGCCGTGGCTTCCCCTAAACCGCTGCTGGCACCTGTGATCACTACAGTTTTTCCTGAAATATTCTGACTCATGGTTTTATCCTCAGTTGAGTGGCATCTGATTAATTTCGACCTGTTCAGTATGAAGTGATAGACAAATCCAAAAAATGGAAATATTTTGATTTTATAATTCCTTATTTTGGAATAATTAATGTTGAACAAAGTTGAATTTCTGCGGATTTTTTGTACTGCGGCAGAAAGTGACAGTTTTAAAGCCGCAGCTGTAAGGTTAGGTATTTCACCTCAGGCAGTCACCAGAGCAGTGCAGCAACTGGAGCAAAGTACGGGTGAAGTGTTGTTTCATCGCAGTACCCGCCATATCCGACTGACCGTTTTTGCTGAAGGTTTTGCAATGCAGGCGAAAAGCACCCTGCAGCAATTGGATGCATTGTTTCAGCAGCATCAGGCAGTTTCAAATCATGCTATTGCCGGATTAGTGCGGCTGGCGGCTCCGAGAGTGATTCGGCCTGTGCTGATGCCTGTACTGAGTGCTCTGGCGCAACAGCATCCTGCGTTACAGCTCGACCTGCGTTTGTCAGATCAGATTGCGGATGTAGTGGACGAACAAATTGATGTAGGAGTGCGGATTGGATTGATCCGGGATAATGGTTTTATTGCCCGGAAAGTCGCCAATGTTGGCTTGTTTTTGACAGCCAGCCCGTTGTTGCTGGCAAAACACCATAGCCCGCAGGACTTAGTGCAACTGGCAGAACTGCCGACAACAGCCTTGATGGACAAAGCGACAGGCCGGGCCTGGCACTGGTATTTTCATGAGGGCCAGCAATGGTCGCCCAAAAAAATTAGTTTTGTCGCAGATGATTCTGAAACAGAAGCCGATGCAACTTTAGCTGGGCTGGGCGTATCGCAACTGGCTTCTTGTATGGCTATTCCTCATCTGCGCTCTGGCGCTTTAGTACGTCTACTCCCCGAACTTGATCCCAAACCCTGGCCTTTGTCTGTCTACAGGCCCCAGCGGGGCCCTGTACCTGACCGGGTCAGGTTGGTATTTGATGCACTGATTACAGCGCTAAGTGACAGAGAGATATTCCCCGAATTGCCATAACTTTACTCAGGCACATGAATTCGCTCTTTGACGTACTTAAGCTGCGCCACTATGGTAAAGGTCATAATCACCAGCAATGACCAGGAGCTCCATTTGCCAACATGCACCACAGACCAGGCTCCCAACTGATTAGGGTAACTCCACAAGCCCATAAAAGTACTAATGTTTTCTGCCAGCCAGATAAAAAATCCGACTAAAACAAAACCCAGCAACAGCGGCATTTGCCGTTCTTTATCCAAAGGATGGTAATAGACTATGGTTCTGGCATACAAACCTAAGGTTATAGCGGCCAGATACCAGCGGTAGTCACCAATATAGTGGTGGCTGAAAAAATTCAGATAAATCAGTGAAGCAATCAGCACCGCCATCCAATAAGGTGGATGGTGTCGTACCCGCAACTCCATTAAACGCCAGATCTGAATAATGTAACTGCCAACTGCCGCATACATAAAGCCGGCAAAAAGTGGTACTCCGAAAACTTTGCTTAAGGCAGGATCAGGGTAGCTCCAGGACTGAATGGTGCCGGAAGTTTTAAAGACTTCCAACGCAAAACCAACAACATGAAACAAGCTGATGGCTTTGGCTTCATCCCATGTTTCCAGTTTGGCCCAGACCATCCAGATTTGGATCAACAAGGCCAGCACCAACAGTACGTCGTAACGACTGACACCCGCTATCCCTTCACGTGGGACCAGCAAAACAGACAGAAAAAACAAGCCAACAAATAGGCAGGCCCGTGCCTGTTTGATACCAAAAAATAAGAACTCCCAGCAAAACCTATGTACAGCCGAACTGTTTTTTGGTGTTGTAACTGACATAAGCCATTGATCGAAAGAGTTAAGTTGCAATGCCATCTAATAAAAGGTCCTTGATGTGGGCAGGGGGAGATATCCAAGGTTAGTTTGTATCACTGCTGTGGGTTCAGCTCAATTCAGTTGAGAAATAAAATACATCTGCAGGCACAAGGCTGAACTAAGTTGGTCGCTTAAATTATTCAATTTAACCAGATTTGGCTTGTTGTTCTTTTGTGCTTTCGTCACTCTCGGTAGAACTACAATAAAAAAGGAAAGGCCCTATGAAAACAATGATGACCAGTATTGCCACTTTGCTTTTGTCGTACAGTGCTGTTGCTGCAGTCCCTGTTATTGAAATGAATCAGAAAGCAGAACTCGATGCGAACACACTGGTGCTGTTGGTCAGCCCGGAGCAGCTGACGCAGTCTTCTTCCACGATACTGCAGCACAAGGTGGTACAGCATGCGATTAAAACGGCAGGCTTTGCAGCTAAAAAAGCGGCACAACTGGATATTTTGGCTGAAGTCGCCGGTTACAACAGAGTGGTTCTGCTGGGAACAGGTGAACCTAAAGAGCTGACCGCTGCCATCAGTAACAACCTGGGGGCAGATATTGCTGCCTGGGTAAAAAAAGATAAAGCCCGTACTTTTACGATAGACACCGCAGCGCTTCAATCTGTGCTTAGCAACGCCGAATTTGCTGCCCAACTGGCGCATGGTATTGAATTGCGCTCCTACAGCTTTGACCGCTATTTCAGTAAGAACAAAGCAGACGAAGCTAAAAAGCTGGAAATTCTGGTGACGGATGAACAAGCGGCAGAGCGCCAGTTCAGTAAGTTACAGGCCGTAACCGAAGGAGTATTTTTAGCCAGGGATATGGTCAATGAGCCTGCAGCTGCATTAACGCCCGAAACCTTTGCGGCCGAAGCGAAAGCTTTGGAGAAGCTAGGGGTGAAAGTGCGGGTGCTGGATGTGCCTGCGATGGAAAAACTCGGAATGGGCGCTCTTTTAGCTGTAGGTAAAGGCAGCAACAGACCTCCACGTTTAGTGGTCGCACACTGGCAGGGTAGCGATCAAAAGCCACTGGCTATTGTTGGTAAGGGCATCACTTTTGATACGGGCGGTTATAACCTGAAAACAGATTCTGACTCGATAGTCCGTATGACCAGCGATATGGCCGGTGCAGCAGCGGCATTGGGGACTATTAAAGCATTAGCATTGCAAAAAGCCCCGGTAAACGTGGTTGCTGTGATGGCTATGGCGGAGAATATGGTATCCGACAAAGCCATGTTGCCCGGTGACGTACTCAAATCAGCCGCTGGTTTAACTATTCAGGTCACTAACACTGATGCCGAAGGCCGCTTAGTGCTGGCCGATGCGCTTTGGTATGCCAATAAAGAATTCCAGCCGCGTGCTATGGTCGATATTGCGACTTTAACAGGGGCCAAAGTAGGTGCAGTGGGCACTTACTATGCGGGTTTGTTCTCCCAGCAGCAGTCACTGGTAGATCAATTAACCTTAGCGGGCGAAAAAGTGAATGAACCGCTGTGGCGTTTACCTTTAGGCCCACAATTTGGCGATGAAATTAAAAGCGACATTGCCGATCTGAAAAATACCGGCAGCAGCACTGGAGCTTCAACTGCGGCCTGGTTTTTAAAACAATTTGCCGGTGATACGCCATGGGCTCATTTGGATATCGCAGGTAATGCGTTAAGCAGAACAGATAAAGAGGTTAATACCAAAGGTGCAACGGGTTATGGTGTGCGTTTGCTGACAGAGTGGGCGTTAAAGCAACCTTAAGGTCTATCTCCAATAATTATTTGTTTGGAATTCTGAAGGGGCCGCGGCTTGTCCCGGCCCGCCAAAGGGCTCCACGACATCAACAGACGGGCGGGTGCAAGACCCGCCCCTACACCTCGTCCTGCAGTGGCTGAGGCAGAAACCCAGCCAGCTGCGTTTGATGGCTGATCCCTGTTCTGTTATTGCCGTACACTAAAAACATCTTGGTATGCAGGTACAGAAATTATCTGATGACTTTGTTTTTACGCCTCTTTTTCTATGCCGCTTTAGTGCTGCTCACTACAGGTTCTGTTCAGGCTGAAACCAGTGGCTGGGTTAATGCCAGTCATTTAAAAGCAGAGCTGGTTAGCGATCATCAGGACGTGCGGCCCGGGCAGAGCTTTAAACTGGCGCTGCATTTTATTCCGGATGAACATTGGCATACCTACTGGCAAAACCCGGGTGACTCAGGCTTAGCCACCAGCATTGAATGGACTTTGCCGGATGGCGTTGAAGCTGGTGCTATTCAGTGGCCTGCTCCACTGGCTATTTCGGTGCCTCCCCTGGTGAATTACGGTTTTGAAGGCCCGACTATTTTAGTGTCGGAACTCACTATCCCGGCCGATTTCAGCGGCTCCCAACTCCAAATTAAGGCAAAGGTGGACTGGCTGGTCTGCAAAGAGATCTGTATTCCGGCTGACGCCAGTTTTGAGCTGAACTTGCCCGTAACTCAAGCCGCTATTGAGGCGCGTGATTATAAAAAACTCTTTGAACAAGCCAGCCAGCATCAGCCCAAAGTCACGCAGTTACAGGGCCGCTATGATGTACAAAACCAGAAGTTTTCTGCTGCTATTCAAATGCCGGAAGATTTAAAAGTATCGGCCTTTTTTGTCTCAGCCCCAGAGCTGGTCGATCACGCGGCCCCTCAGCAAATTGACTGGGTGGATGGCGAGTTATTATTACGTCAGCAGCAAAACACTTACTTTAGCCAGGCTCTGCCCCAGTTTGATTTAGTGCTGAATACGGCCGCTGGCCCTGTGTTGCTGCAACTGCAACATGAAAGTGCACCACAAGTTTCACCAGCCACTCTTGCCAGTTTCAGCCTGTTGGATTGGTTGGGAATGCTGGTGCTGGCCGCTGCAGGTGGTTTGATCCTGAACCTGATGCCTTGTGTATTTCCGGTGTTATCTTTAAAAGCTCTTAGTCTGGTCAATGGCCAGAATTCAGCACAACAAACCAAAACTGAAGCTTTATGGTACAGCGCCGGCGTGCTACTTAGTTTTGTTGCATTAGCTGCTGTATTGCTGCTGCTCAGAGCCGCAGGTCAGGCTGCTGGCTGGGGATTCCAGTTGCAGAATCCATTTGTAGTTGGTGCATTGGCTTATCTGCTGTTTGTTTTGGGTTTAAGTTTATCCGGTGTGGTACAGCTGGGTTTAGGCTGGATGAATTCAGGCCAACAGCTGACACAAAAGCAAGGCCATAAAGGCTCATTTTTCACAGGTGTATTGGCTGTAGTGGTCGCCAGCCCTTGCACAGCGCCATTTATGGGCACAGCTTTAGGTTATGCCGCTACTCAACCTGCATTAGCTGCTTTGGCTATTTTTGCTGCGTTAGGTCTGGGTATGGCGTTACCTTTCCTGTTATTGGCCTGGTGGCCAGGCTTGGCGTCTTTTTTACCTAAACCCGGGCTTTGGATGGAAAAGCTGAAGCAGTGGCTGGCTTATCCTCTGTATTTAAGTGCGGTTTGGTTATTGTGGGTTTATGGCCGCCAGCAAGGTTTAGATGCCTTAGCTCTGGCTTTAGTGGGGCTGGTATTGATTGGTGCTGCCTGTTGGGTATGGGGGCAACAGCAACTACAACAGGCCGGTAAAATCAGTGGCCTGATCGCAGTGGTGCTGCTGCTGGGTGCTATCGCTTTGTTATGGTATCCGCAGCCTGCAGCGCAACAGGTTGCACAAACAGACCATGCTGAAGTCTGGTCAGAGCAACGTTTAAAGCAATTGGTGCAGGATGGTCAGCCTGTATTAGTGAATATGACAGCAGACTGGTGTATCACCTGTTTAGTCAACGAGCGTGTGGCCTTGGACACAGACAGCAGCAAAGCCGCTATGGTGTTATATAACCTGCGATACCTCAAAGGCGACTGGACTAATAAAGATCCGGCTATCAGTGCCTATTTGCGTCAGTTTCAGCGCGATGGTGTGCCTTTGTATGTGTTGTATTGGCCAGGCCAGCCGCCTGAAGTGTTACCACAAATTTTAACGCCGGATTCATTACGTCAGGCGTTGGAGCAATTGAGCAGTAAACAACCTTTAATTACCAGTCAATAGCCACAGGAGTTCAACCATGAAACTCAAGCTTGCTTTAAGTTTATCTGCATTATTTTTTGCCGGCTCTTTGTTTGCCGCGCCCCAGGTCGGTCAGGCTGCGCCAGCCTTTAATCTGACAGACAGCAAAGGCAAAAGCCATTCCTTGGCTGATTTCGCCGGTAAAACCGTGGTGCTGGAATGGACCAATCACGATTGTCCTTTTGTGGTGAAGCATTACAGCGGCAATATGCAAAGTTTACAAAAACAATTTGGCACCGACGAAGTGGTCTGGCTGACGGTAATTTCTTCAGCCCCCGGCAAGCAGGGTCATGTCACTGGCGCTAAAGCCGATGAGCTGACCTTAAGCCGTAATGCAATGCCGGATGCTGTGCTGTTTGATGAAACAGGTGTCACAGGCAAAGCTTACGATGCTAAAACTACACCTCATATGTATGTGATTGATAAAAAAGGTGTATTGCAATATATGGGCGGTATCGACAGCATTGCGTCTGCTAAAGTGGATGATATCGCCAAAGCAACGCCTTATTTTTCTGACGCTTTAACCGCTGTGTTAGCAGGCAACCCAGCCAATCCTGCAGTGACTAAGCCTTATGGTTGCAGTATAAAATATTGAAACCTTTTGTCTTTGAAAAGCCGCCTTCATCAGCGGCTGTTTCTTTGTCTTGATAAAAATCCTGATTTACTCTTTTACGCCTGCCTTAAACAAGGTATAAGTGCGCAATGAAAACTCCAAAACGCATTCAACCCCTGATCGACGAAGGTCTGGTGGATGAAGTACTCAGGCCACTGATGAGTGGCAAAGAAGCCTCCGTATACGTGGTACGTTGCGGGGACGATATTCGCTGCGCCAAAGTGTATAAAGACGCCAGCCAGCGCAGCTTTAAAAAAGCAGTGCAGTATCAGGAAGGTCGTAAAGTACGCAGCTCCAGGCGGGCCCGGGCTATGGAAAAAGGCTCGAGTTTTGGTCGTGAGCAAGCAGAAGAAAGCTGGCAAAACGCTGAAGTGGACGCTTTATACAAACTGGCCGACGCTGGTGTGCGGGTGCCTGTGCCTTATGGCTGTTTTGACGGCATTTTGCTGATGGAACTGATTTTAGACGAAGAAGGTGATGTGGCCCCTCGTTTAAATGATATTCAACTGACGGCAGAACAAGCCCGGCGCGACCACAAAACCATGATGCAGGATATTTTGCGTATGTTGTCTGTGGGTTTAGTGCACGGCGACTTATCCGAATTTAACGTACTGCAGGACCCACAAGGCCCTGTCATTATCGACTTACCGCAAGCGGTAGACGCTGCTGCCAATAACAATGCACAGTGGATGCTGGAACGGGATGTCAATAATATCACCCAGTATTACGCTCAGTTTGCACCTGAACTTGCCGCCACTAAATATGCCAAAGAAATCTGGGCCTTATTTGAAGCTGGTAATTTAAATCCAAATACAGAACTGACAGGCGAATTCGCTGAAGCAGAACAGGCCGCTGATGTCGGCGCTGTACTGGATGAAATCAATGCCGCTTTTGCTGAAATGCAGGAGCGCAAAGAACGGCAACAGGCCGCCAATGAACCGGATTAACGGAGAGAACATCATGTTAGTCAAGCAGATGGACAGTCTGGTATTACTGATTGATATGCAGGAAAAACTGGCTCCGGTGATCGATCAAGGCAAAGAGGTTGAACAAGCCGCCGCCTGGGTATTACAAATTGCTGTGCAGCTTGGGGTGCCTGTGCTTGCCACCGAACAGTATCCACAAGGTTTAGGTGTCACTTTACCTGCTTTGGCCGAGTTAGTGCCTGCAGAGCATGTAATGGAAAAAATTCATTTCAGCGCTTTGCGCGAACCTCTGATTGCCGAACGTTTAAAGTTAAGCGGTAAAACCCAGCTGGTGATTATTGGCACTGAAACTCATGTCTGCGTGCTGCAAACTGCTATGGATGCCTTAACTGCTGGTTATCAGGTTTTTATTGTTGAAGAAGCTGTCGGCTCCCGCACTGAACAAAACCGTCAGTTAGCTTTGTTACGTTTACAACAGGCTGGCGCGCAAATTATCAGTAAAGAAATGCTGGCTTTTGAGTGGCTGGATAAAGCCGGTACAGAGAGTTTCCGTACTATCAGCAAAGGCTGGATCCGATAAATAGGAAGAGAAAGCGGTAAAGTTGTTATGTTAAAGCTGCTGACAGTTTCTTTCTGGCGTTTATTGGCCTGTATTAGTTTGCTGCTGGGTTTTATAGGTGTGGTGTTGCCCGGTTTACCTACAGTGCCTTTTTTACTGGTCTCTGTCTGGTCAGCAGGCAAAGGTTGGCCACGTTTAGAACTTTGGTTATTAGCACATCCCAGCTTTGGTCCACCCCTCAAGCGTTGGCGTGAGCATGGCGCTGTACCCCGTAAAGCCAAATATCTGGCGACTGTGATGATGTCCTTGTCGGTTTTGATGTTGCTGTTCTCCACTGCACCCTTCTGGCTCAAACTTGTTTTACCTGCTTTTCTTTGTTGTGTTGCTATCTGGTTATGGCGCCGCCCGGAAACATGATTGTTCCTTTTAAATCAACAATTTAAAATTTGACAGCGGGATAATTGCACATTAATTTGTTTACATAATTTTAAACAATGGAGTGTGTGATGGAGTTAACTTTAAGTCAATTGCGGCAAAGTTTTGAACAAAGAACAAACCGATCTATGTCTATGCCGCTGGCAGGCACAGTGTTTTGGTCTGTGGTGCTGGGGTTGAGTTTTGTTTTACCTTATAACACTGCTTTAATGGTGATGTTGTTTGGTTCAGGCTGTATTTTTCCACTAGCTTTGTTGTTCGCGAAATTGCGTAACGAAGACTTTTTTATGAAAGGCCATGCCTTGGGCAAGTTAATGCTGATTGGCGTTATTATGGCCAACTCAGTTTGGGTTGTGCATATTATGTTGTTATTCACGCAACCTAAATTGGTACCTTATAGTCTGGCTTTAGCAGCCGCTATTCACTGGCCTTTATACGGCTGGATTATTCAACACAGTTTAGGTTTGCAGCATTTACTGATGCGTGCTTTTGGCCTTTTTGCTGCGTTTTTCTGGCTACCACTGAATTCAATAGCCGCAGCGGCCTTAGTGACTGTGGTGTGTTATCTGATCACGCTAGTGCAAATGCAGCGCCGTGTGGTGGATGTCGGCTGACACAGATTTGTAATTCGAGCGGGCGACCATAAAAGGTCACCCCTACGATAATTTTGATGGAAAAGATGTAGGGGCGGGCCTTGTGCCCGCCCGCCTATTCGATGAACACAAAACCAGAAAGGTTAATCCCCGCCCGTCTATCTAACGAAAACTTAAAACTCTGGCTGAAAATGAAAGGCCACTGCGATACGGTTCCAGCTGTTGATGGTGACGATCAGCGCCGTCAGGTTCAAAATTTCCTGCTCTGAGTATTCTGCTGCAACAGTAGCGTAATCCTGATCAGACACGCCTTTACCTGCCACCAAAGTCAAAGCTTCAGTCCAGACCAACGCTGCCTGCTCACGGGCACTAAAAACAGATTTTACTTCCTGCCATGACGGCAACAGATCCAGTCTGTGCTGTTGTTCACCATCTTTTCTCGCTTCATTGGCATGCATATGCTGGCAAAAGGCACAGCCATTGAGTTGGGAAGCACGAATTTTCATTAAGTGGATCAGCCTTTTATCCAAACCTGAATCTTCGGCCGCTTTGGCAAGCCCCACCAGATGCTGCACTATGGCTGGCCTTTATAGACTTGTGTTCTGCTGATACGTTCTGACATAAACACCTCCGTTGGTTGAGGTCTTTAGTGTACAAAGGGCTTATCCGGCAGAATTGGAGAATTGCGACATCTTACGTTTTTTATACTGACCCGGAGTTTGGCCTGTGATGCGGACAAAATGCTGATGCATATGGGCCTGATCGTAAAAACCAGCTTGTTGTGCCACAGTGGCTAAATCACTCAGCGGGTTCTTGCTGATTAAAAATCGCGCCAGTTTTACTTTAAACAGCAGCTGTAATTGCGCCGGTGATAAACCTGTTTCCAGCTTAAACAGCCGTTCAAATTGTCGGCGGCTCTTCGGTAGCTGATGATAGAGATGCTGCAGATCTGCGGCGGGCTGTTGTAACAGTTGCAGGCTTTTCTGCACCAGACTGGTGTTGGTTATCGTCCGTTCGGCCAGATGTAATAACCAACATTCAACAGCTGTCAGCTGGGTAGGCAAATCGCTGCTATTGGCTAATTGCTCCAACAGCCAGTTCAATCCGACCAGGTTGGATAGGCGTAAATCCAGCTGCTCTGTTGCCAGCTCGCCAGGGCTAATGCCCAATAACTGAAAAGCGCCGGTGGCATGAAAACGCACGCTGAGCTGATGCTGGCCGGCAGAAAAACAGCCTTGGCTTAGCTGTTGAGTGTACTGAAAATACACCGCAGGCAGTTGGTTGGGGGTAAAATCGAAGGTCAGATTGCTGCCGCCATCCGGATACAAGGCATGAGTTTGGCTTACATCGGCCTGCTCTGGCACTTGCACAGCCCAATACAATTGCACCCATGGTTGCAGCTGTACACAAGGCTGACGCTGACTAAAACCCAAAGCAGACAACTGACTATTTTGTTGAAAAGCCAGCTGTTCCGGCGTGGGCTGAATGGCCATTGCTGCAATCAGAATTGAGGTTTAATCGGCAATTTCAACGGCAATAGGCACCAACTGATACAAAGTGATGGCTTCAGTGACGCTGGCCGGATCAAAGGCTTCGCCTTGCTCTTCGGCTTTATGCGCCAGATATTCACGGGTCGATTCTAAATCCATTTCAATAGGATCCAGCTTGCCACTGGCGTAAGCCGTTTTGCCTTTGGCGCTGACCGGGAACACCATATCGCCGTCTTTTACTTTAATGCGAAAAGTGGGTTGATTCGCATCAGCGGCGAATTGCATCCAGCAGCCTTTTTTCTGACAGACAGCTTCTACAGTGCCTTTGACAGTCACTTGTTGCTGTAGGTAACTTTGGGGTTTAGCCAGAATGTCAGCAACCGCGACCAGCTTAGTTTTATCAACAGGTCCACCAAAACTAGTGGCTGAGGCGGTAAAGGCTGCTAAAGCCAAAGCTGTTGTCAGTAGTAAATGTTTAATTGGTTTCATAATACTTTCCTGTGCTTTGTATCGACCTGATATTCAAACCATTATGCGCTGACTGCACAAGGCTGTCATCAGCCCGGCGTATAAGGGCCTGTGCCTGGCAAGAGTTTAACCAAAGCCCGGCTTATCATGGACGGAAACACAGAGAGGTGATCTTCGTCGGCAATAATCTGGCTTTGGATCTGTAAGCCCGGGTAATGCCGGCTTTTCAGCGCCTTCTCAAACTGCAGGGTGTCTTCCACTATATTGACTCGGCTGGCGTAACGTTTGCCAGGTTTAACCTGTTCAAATTCAGCGGCATAGAGCTGCACTCTGGCTTTCAGGTTTTTGTGCTGTGCGGCGTACTGCTGTTCCAGTTTGAACATGGTTTTATTGTCAAACCACAAAGACGGGCTGCTTAAAATATAGGTATCAAAAGTATCGGGCTGGGTCAGCAGTATCTGTGCGCCTAATAAGCCACCATAAGAATGTCCAACAAAAAGCTTACGTTTTGGGTCTACCTGATAGGTGTTCAGTACAAAGGGGATCACCTGTTGTCGCAGATACTCTGCATAGAAAGCCGCGCCACCGTAGGCTTTAGCCGTTAAATTTTTGCCCGGCTTTTTGCCTTTCGCCAGAATATTAGTTGGGGTGTAATCCAGACTGCGGCTATCTGTTGGGTTATCTTCTTTGGCGTAGGACAAACCTACAATGACAAAGTCTTCAATATTCTGACCACCAGCGCCTAACCTGTTGCGGATGCTACGGATCAAAGGAAAAGCGTAATTGGCATCAGACACAAAAAGTACAGGAAATTTCTTCTCTGTTTTGCCATAAGAAGGCGGCAGCTCAATCCAGACTTCGTACTGCCGGCCCGTATTTTGGGCTGGTAACTGATGCACCTGGGTATTGGGTAATTCCCAGGCCGGGAATTGTTCTTCTGCGGTCAGGCTGAGACTAAGCAGTGCCAGCGCCGCTATCCATAGCTTCATGAGGATTCCTTACTGATTAAGAACTTAAAACCTGTTGCCAGAACCATTTGGCTAAATCACCTGTGATATCCGCTTCAGCATTGGTCAGTAGCACTAAACCTATGTCTTGTTGTGGTGAATAGGCGATGTAAGGCCGGAAACCATCCACCACACCACCGTGATAAAACAGTTTGTTTTCATCGTATTGGATCACCCGCCAACCACGGCCATACCAGTTGGACACTTGCTTGAATTGTTGCCAAACCGGCCATCTGGATTTGCCCCTTAACCTCACCATAGGTTGCTGCAACTGCGCCAAGGCTTCAGCGCTGAATACACCGGGTTTATGGCCCAGCATGGCAATCAGGTATTTAGCCATATCATTGACGCTGGCATTAACACCAGCTGCTGGATTGACCCAATAAAAGTTCGGGTCTATTTTGACCGGACGCCAGCCTTTGCCGCCCCTTTTATGCGGCATGGCTTTGTTTTCAGTGGCTAAAAAAGGCGCATAACCGACAGAGGCCGTGCTCATCTGCAGAGGTTTAAAAATACGTTCCGGCAGCAATTCTTCGTAAGTTTTGCCAGTGCCACGGCTTAATACCTGATCCAGCAAAGCAAACACAATATTCTGATAGCTGTAGCAAGTACCGGGTTTACAGCCAGGTGCCAGCTGCTGAAATTTAGGTAAAATTTGCTCTGGAGTTTGTTTAGCTTCCAGCAGGTTTTCATATGCATGCGGCATTAACCCTGTGCTTTGGCTGAGCACTTGGTCGACCTTAATTTGCCTGGTGGCAGCGGCAGTTTTTAATTTAAATTCAGGTACATAGTTAATCAGCGGCAAATCTAAATTCACTTTGCCTTGCTGGGCAGCCAATACGCTAATGCCACCGGTAAAGGTTTTGGATACCGAAGCCAGCCGGAATACGGTGTTGGCATCGATTTTTTCCGGTTTGCCCATAGCCCGCACCCCATAACTGCCTGTGGCTATAATCTGGTTACCCCGCACTACGGCATAAGCACCACCAGGCACTTTGGCTTTGTTTAGCTGCACCCTAAACTGCAAATCCAGCCCTTGCAGCAGTTCGGTTTGCTGAAACTGCGCTGAGGTTGAAAATGCGCAGAGCAAGAGGCTACATAAGGTGGTTTTTATAAATAATTTCATCAGGTTGCCTTTACAACTTTAAATAAGGAGCCGGGTCTTGCTGCTTGCCGTCGACCAGCATTTCAAAATGTAAATGTGGTCCCGTTACCCGGCCTGTTGATCCCACTTTGCCTATAGGCTGACCTGGTTCTACTGTCTGGCCTGCTTCGATATAAAAATCATCCAGATGGGCGTACAGGGTTTGATAACCATGGCCATGGTCAATCAACACAGCTTTGCCATACCTGTCATTTAAGCTTTTGGCGTCCGCTATCAGTACTTTGCCTTTTTGTGCGGCTTTGACTGTTGTGCCACGTTTGGCTCCAAAATCCAGCCCCTGATGCGGACGGTTTTTACGAAACGGGTGTTTTTCACCATAAAAAGAGTTGATAGGCACTTTGCCAACTGGCAATACCCATTCTTGCGGTGGCGAGCTGAAGCTAAGCTGAGCGCAACCCACATTCAGCAATAAAGCGGTACCGGACAACAGCGCTGTAGCACGCCATTTTTGCCAGAAGGACAACACAGGCGATGGTTGAAATAACTGCTGTAAACGTTGCTGATAAAAGCTTTGGCTGGCATTGCTTTGAATAAAACCTGGCATCAGCGCCGGCATCTGCTCTGCCTGACTTTGCTTTAAACTGCAAAGCAAGGTTTGACCATACAACAGCGCTTGCTCTGGCTGCTTTTGCAGTACAGTTTTGTCCACCGCCAATTCCATACTGCGAATAAAGGCCTGTTCAATCAGTCGTAATACAGGGTTATACCAGCATAACGCCACCAGAATACGAAGCAGTAACAGCTGTTGTGGGTCGCGTCGTTGCAGATGCACCAGTTCGTGATCGATCAATAACTGGCGCTGCGGCTCTGACATATCTTCTATATAAGCGGGCAGCACTAAAACCATGCGGTTCCAGCCAGCCACAAAAGGCGAAATAGCGGCCTGGGTTTGGCGAATTTCAAATTGACTGGGTAAAAATTCGAGTTGTGTTGTGTTCAGCAGCGAAGCCTTATCTAAAGGTTCGGACAGCTGGATCAGCCGCTGTACCTGCTGCCATTGTTTCACTAAACGCCATAGCGATAACAGGCTGATGATGGCAATCAAAGCCAAGGCCAGACGCCAGTAAAAGGCGGTATCAGCGGGTGGTTCCAGTAAAGACGGGTGTAGTGGCTGAGCCGTTAAAGCTTGCACAGAGCTGACCGTATCCAGCAGTAATACCGAAGGTACAGTCCAGTGCTGATACAGTTCCGGCATAGGCAATAAAGGTAAAAAACTTAAGGCCAGTAAACACCAATACAAGGCAGGCCAATGCTGCAAAGCGCTGAATTTTTTCAGTAAAGGCTGAGTTGCAAACCAAAGCAAGCCAGACCAAAGACTACAAAGCAGCAACGAAAGCAACAATTGTTCAGCCATTTTAAGCCTCCCCATTGTTGATTGGAGCCTTTTGCTGCTGCGCTAAATCAGCCAGCAGCCTTTCCAAATCAGCTATTTCATCGGCATTTACCAGCTTGCTGTTGGCAAACATGGCCACAGGCAAAGGGCCATTCAGCTCAAATACCCTGCGGGCAAAATCCTGCGCAAAAGCCGCCAGAGTTGGCATTTTATCCAATAGCGCTTTGTAGCTGTTTTTATTGCCCAAAGTTTCACAAGCGACAAAACCTTTTTCACCCATACGCTCCAGAGTTTTGCGGGTAGAGGAGTAACCCCAGCCCAATACAGACTCCAGCTCGTCATGCAATTCACGCGCAGTCAAAGGTTGCTTTAGCCAAAGTAACTTCAGAATTTCCAGCTCAGGAGCAGTAGGTTGGTGCATAAAAGGAGTCTGTGATTTCACTATGCCTTTAGAGTGCGACAAATGTCACATTGTGGTCAAGCAAAATCTGCGACATTTGTCGCGGGACAGTTGTTTGGGATTGTGCTGTAGGGCGACCTTGACAGCGTAACCTCATGGGTTACAATTTTGACATGATTAAGAACTTTAAACATAAAGGTCTTGAGCGCTTCTATAAAACAGGCAGTACGGCTGGCATACAGGCCAAGCATCAGAATCGCCTGAGACTTATCCTGTCAAACCTTGATCAGGCACAAGCCATAGATGATATGGATCTGCCTGGCCTTCGGCTGCATGAACTTTCGGGTGACCGAAAAGGTATTTGGTCTGTTACTGTGAATGGAAATTGGCGTGTCACATTCAGATTTATTGGCCGGGACGCTGAAATTGTTAACTACGAGGACTATCACTAATGAGTATGCATAACCCGGCTCACCCTGGTGAGATTCTAAAAGAGCTGATTATTGAGCCTTTGGCTTTAACCGTGACTGATGTTTCAGCGCATTTGAATATCAGCCGTAAAACCTTGTCCAAAGTACTGAATGCCAGAGGTGCTATTACGCCGGAAATGGCGCTGCGTCTGGAGCTGGCATTTAGCAAACCTTCGGCTGAGCATTGGCTCCGGTTACAAAACGCCTACGATCTGTGGCTAGTGCGTGAGCAACAAGCACAATTACAGGTTTTACCTTATCAGTTGAAATTTGCCTGACATCACACGCCGCAGCGGGTGACCATAAAGGTCACCCCTACAATTAATTCTCAAATTCTATTCTCGCCTAAGACGAAATAGGTCGATAGCATCGACATATCAAGAAAACATGTTTAAAAAAACGTATTTTTTCGACACGTCTTTGAGTCATGTCGATTCGATAAATATCAACTGGCTGTAATAAAACCATTTTGGCGTTATGCTGATGGTGTTGGCCACAACTACCCCAGATTCTTAGCATTGAGAAAGGATATCGCTATGTTACCCAACGAGCTTTTTATTCATCCTTTACGTCAGTTTTCCTTGTTGTTGCAGAAAATTCAGCAGCATGATGTCGATTTGCTGGATGCAGCTTTAACGGCTGAGCAGTTTCCGTTGTGGCAACAAGCGCAGACTGCTATTGGTTTTTCATTGCGTGCTTGTTGTGCTTTATGTGAAAAAGAAGTGCCAAATTTTACTAAACCTATGCCTGTGTGGCTGGATCTACAGCAACAAATTCAGCTGAGTCTGGATTATTTAACGCTGCTGACTGCACAAAACTTTGCTGGTTGGCAGCAAAAACCTATAGCAACTACAGCGGGTTTTGCTGAGCTGGATCTGGCGGGTGAGCAGTTTGTCTATTTGTATGCATTACCGAATTTTTACTTTCATTACAGCATGGTATACGCGATAGCCCGTGCTCAGCAGGTGCCTTTAAGTAAAGCTGATTTTGATGGCTGGCATCAGTATCCGGTTGGTTTTTCTTTTCTGCGTTAGAATACAAAGAAAAAGGGCAAAGTAAATTTGCCCTGTTCAGGTTTGAAAGGTCGCTGGCTTATTGCACTTTTACAACCAGTATTGATTTCGCAGGTAACTCCAGGCTCAACTTGCCGTTTTTCCCTTTCGCGCTGAAGGCCGTTGGTTTGATGGCTTCTGGTTTAGCGAAAGTATTGTGAGTGTCCATAGCGTCGGATGTCAGTAACTGGCCTGATACGCTATTGATTTGAATACCATCCAGCTTGATCTCTGCTGTTTCCGCTTTATTTGGATTGGTATTCACCAGCGCCAGATAGACATGGCCATCTTTGGCTTTTGCTGCTGTGGCGCTGACTGCAGGTACTGACACCTCACCCAGTTTGTAATCCGGTACATTACTCAGCTTTAATGGCATTGCAGTAGCGTCCTGAAATGGCACATACATTTTATAGGCATGATAAGTAGGAGTCAGGATCATTTTTTCCTTGTCCGTCAGTATCATGGCCTGTAATACGTTTACCATCTGCGCAATATTGGTCATATGCACCCGGTCGGCATGCTTATGGAAAATATTGAAGTTCAGTGCTGCTACTATGGCGTCTCTTAAGCTGTTTTGTTGATACAAAAAGCCTGGGTTCTCGCCTTTTTCCACGTCAAACCAGGTGCCCCATTCATCCACATAAAAGCCGACTTTTTTCTCTGGATCATGTTTATCCATCACTTTTTTGTTATTGGTGATAAAACCGTCCATTGCCAGAGTGCGCTGCATGGTGCTGATCCACTCACTTTCCGGGAATTGCAGCGCCGCACCTTTTACATCCCATTTGCCTGTTGGCAGGGTGTAGTAGTGGAAACTGACGGCATCCATTTTTTGTTTGATATTGGCTGTCATATAGTCAGCCCAGGAAGTGTCTTCACTGTGGCTGCCGCTGGCTATCCATTTCGGTGTATTGTTGGCCGGTGTTTTCAGGAAGGTGGTGTAATGTTTATACAAGTTGGTGTAGTACTCCACCGACATATTGCCGCCACACCCCCAGGCTTCGTTGCCTACACCAAAATAATGCACTTTAAATGGCTTATCGCGGCCATTTTTGCGGCGCAATTCAGCTAAAGTGGATTTGCCTTCGGCCGTCATATACTCCAGCCATTCGGCCATTTCTTGTGGTGTGCCAGTGCCGAGGTTGCCATTGACATAAGCTTCGGCGCCCAACAATTCCACCAGATCAAAAAACTCATGAGTGCCGACAGCGTTATCTTCTTCGACGCCGCCCCAGTTGGTGTTTACTTTAACTGGTCTTTTATCTTTAGGACCTACGCCATCACGCCAATGATATTCGTCAGCAAAACAGCCACCTGGCCAACGGATCAAAGGCACATGTAAGTCTTTTAACGCGGCTAAAACGTCGTTACGATAGCCTTTGGTATTGGCAATTTTAGAGTCCGGGCCTACCCAAAGACCTTCATAAATGCCGCGGCCTAAATGTTCAGCAAACTGACCATAGATATTTTTATTAATCACAGCGCCTTTGGCTGTGGTATCCAATTGAATTTGTGTAGCGGCCAGAGCTGTAGCGCTCAGGCCAAAACCAAGGGCCAGTAATAGTGGTTTTACGACTCTCATCGGGTTCTCCTGTTGATGTCTATCCTTTGCACCTTCGCAGCTTTGTTGACTGTGCGACAGGCTCCCTTACACAGCATAACTGTGCTGCCGGGTTCCTGTTCGCTGGTCATCTCCTTTCACTGCCAATGGGCTGGCTGGGGAGTTTGATCTGTGCTGTCTGTTCGGTGGTGAGGGTTTTTTATACATCCTATTGTAGGACAATACAACGTTTAACCTCGTTGACAGGAAAAAGTGAAGTCGCTTTGTGAAAAAACATAACTTGGGGTCAGGCACTGTACCTGACCCCAACAGGTTCTGATGCCAAAAGTTTAGACTGTGGCTTCTGCTGCTTTTAGCATTGTGAATAAATCATCTTTTAAGTGCAGACGTTGTACTTTTTGTTGTTCCAGATAATCGTCACTGCATACCGATATACCCAAGTAACTTCAATATGCAGAATTCAGCGGGAGAAAAAAGCGCTTTAGGCAAGGCAGCTGTTGGAAGCTTTAGTGGTTCTAAAGCGACAACAGTTAACGCTGCATAAAGCGCTTTTAGCCCCGCCCGAAGGGAGTCGCTGGGCGATTGCACTGCGGTGTTAGCCTGTCTCACAAGGTAGTCGACATTGCTTCGCCAGGCTGCCTTGCATTGCAAGCGCCCAGCGGCTCTGAAACTCGCATCTTGATGTCACTTGGGTATATACCTTGTTCAATACGATGTATTTCGCGGTCGATTTCATGGTAGCGGTTAAACAGCACAGCAAAGTGGTTATTGTGCTGTTTTAACTGATGAATTTGCTCTTTGTATTCTGGAAACTCAGCATGTAAATCGTGTTTATCTGGCATAATTTTTTCCCCGTTGGTTTTAGTGTGCCGGGCCGGTAAAACATGCTCCGGTGCAGGCAGTACAGCTTTATGCTGCTTTGTTACAGTTGTGCTGTCTGTGCTCTGTACCTCATGCTACGCCTTTCATCTGATTGGTCTTTGATCCAGCACAAGCGGACACTAAAGAGTAATAAGACCAGTGTAGCTCTTGTCGCGTTTGATGATCTGGCCTTAGCCCGCAATATTGCGGCACTATAACGCAACTCTTTTTTTACCCTGAGTTGATGATGAAATTAATCCGTCTTTCTCTGATTGCCACAGCCGCCTTGGCTTTATTTAGCTGTACCCCTAAAGTCACAGAACCTTTACTAGTGCTGCACAATGTTCAACTGGTGGATGTAACCACAGGTCAGTTGGTGCAGGACCAACTGCTGGTGATCAAGCAAGACCGCATTCAGGCGATTTTGCCTGAAGCGAAGTTGAGTGATTACCCGCAAGCGCAACAACTGGATGGCGGTGGCCGCTACTTAATTCCGGGCTTATGGGATATGCACGTGCATTTTGAAGGCCGTGATTTAGTGGAAGATAACAAGCTGCTGCTACCTGTCTATCTGGCTTATGGCATTACCGGCGTGCGTGAAGCGGCCAGCAATCTGGCTCCTACGGTACTGAACTGGCGTACTTTAGTGGATCAGAACAAGCTGCTTGGGCCTAAAATTTTCACCGCGGGTCAGAAGTTTGAAGGCATTAATTCGTTATGGGATGGCGACTTAGAAATAGGCAGCGAAGCCGATATGCTTGCTGGTATGGATAAGTTGCAGCAGATGCAGGTCGATTTTATCAAGATCACTGAAAATACCCTGCAGCCAGACTTATATCTGGCAACTATTAAAGAAGCAAAAAAACGTGGTCTGTTAGTGTCCAGCCATGTACCTTATGGCACCAGTATTCAACAATTAGCCGAAGCGGGTTTATCCAGCCTTGAACACGCCTCTTATTTGCTGCGCCTGGGTTTTACTGACGAAGCCGCTGTAGCAGCGCAGGTGCGTGCCGGAACCCTGACCAATCAACAGGCGGCAGAGCACTACAAAACAGGCTTTGACCAGCAGCAGGCGTTGTTGGGATACCGCATGTTAAAACAGCTGAATGTGGCTGCGACCCCTACTTTAATTGGTGGGCGGCAGTTGGCGCATTTGCATGACACCGACCATAGCCATGATGAATTTTTAAAATATCTGACTAAAGATTTCACCTCCAACTATCAATGGCGTATCGACCGTATGGCTAACGAAACGCCAGAGCAGCAACAACAGCGTAAAGACAAAGAGCAACTGATTGCCAGTCAGCTGCCTTATTTGCTGCAAGCCGGAGTGACCTTGCTGGCTGGCAGTGACTCGGCGGCGCTGAACACTTATGTCTACCCGGCCCAGGCCTTACACGACGAACTGGAACTGTTTCAGCAGGCAGGTTTAACGCCGGCGCAAATTCTGCAAACGGCTACCATCAATGGTGCGCGTTTTATGCATCAGGACCAAGACTACGGCACTATAGCTGCCGGGAAAAAAGCAGACTTAGTGTTGCTTAATCAAAACCCACTACTGGATATCAAAGCCAGCCGCAGTATTGAAACTCTGTTGTATCAGGGCAAAGTCTATAACCGCGCCACATTGGATCAACTGCTACAGCAAGCCGAACAACGTAAGCTGGAGCTGGAACAAAAAGCAGGTTAGCGCATAAGGCCGGAATGTTTCCGGCCTTATTTCTTTTTAAGCCTGGCTTTGACGCCCTTTTCACTTTTGTTTTGTCACTCTGCAGGCGAACCCTGAACATGGAGTAATAAAAGATGAACTCAACTTTCTTCAAAAAAGCGGGTGGATGCTCCGCTGCTGGCCATTTGGGGTTATGACTACCTGCAATTTGCCAAAGCCGATCCAGAACCTAAGCAAGCAGTGCAGGTGATGGAGTTAGTCAGCGGTAGCTTTACCGATCCACAGTTTTTAATGGCATTGGCACAAGGCCAATTGCAGCTGGGTAATACAACTCGCGCTGTTGAACTGGCAAAAGCTGTGCTAAAACAACAACCAAGCAGAACAACTGCTGAGCAAAGTGAAGGGATAAGTTGAAAGCTCACATCCAACCTGGCCTGCGTATTCTGCTGGTGGAAGATCAGCAGGCGCTGGCCAGCAATATTATCGATTATCTGACCACAGCAGGGCATCAGCTGGATTATGCCGCCACTGGCGCTTTGGCCTTGCAGCTGGCGAAACAGCATAGCTACGATTTAGTGCTGCTGGACTTGATGTTGCCTGATACGGATGGCCGACAGCTCTGTAAGCAGCTGCGCCAGTTGTGGCTAAAAGCTGTGCCTGTGCTGATGTTAACGGCTTTGGATAGTCTGGATGATAAGTTGCAGGGTTTTGCTGCTGGTGCTGATGATTACCTGACGAAGCCTTTTGAACTGGCTGAATTGGCGGTGCGTTGTCTGGCCTTAAGTCGCCGCCATGTATTGAGCGTTGACCCATTGTTGCAGCTTGGGCCCTTAGTAATAGATCGCTCACAACAACAAGCCAGTCGCGCAGGACTGCAACTGGATTTGCATCCTTTGGGCTATCGAATTTTAGTGGTGTTGGCTGAAGCTTATCCGGCTTTAGTCAGCCGCTCCGACCTAAGTTATCAGCTGTGGGGAGACGAGCCACCAGATTCAGACGCTCTGCGTGCTCATATTTACCTGCTGCGCCAGCAACTGGATAAACCTTTTGCTGACGCCATGTTACAAACCGTCTACGGCATAGGTTTTAAGCTGGTATTGCCACAGGAGCAAGCTGATGCATAAACCTGCCCGCAGTTTAGGCCAACGAATTATTTGGGCTTGTGTCATTCTGGCGCTGCTTTGTGCTTCCTTGTTCAGCTTTTTTAATGTGATTTTTGTCTACACGGTGGAAGACCAGTTTTTCCGTCATCAGTTAATGGATGAAGAAAAACGCCAACTGCAACAGCCGCAGTTAGTCACCCCTTTATCTGCAGCTATGCAAATTTTCCAAAGCCCTAAGGATTTCCCAGCCGATTTACAGCAGCAGTTTAAACCCAACACCAAAAGCACTGAATACAGTGGCCTGGAAGGGCGGCATTACCATATTCGATCTTTTATTCACCCCTCAGTCAAAGAGCCTGTCTGGTTAGTGGCCGAAGTCAGTCAGCAACTGGTGGTGAGGCCTATTCGGGATGAAATGTTTTTGCTGTATGGCATCACTACCTTACTGATGTTGTTGCTGGCTGCGGCTTTGGGTTTTGCCTTAGCACGCCGGGCCACAAGGCCTTTAACTCAATTGGCAGAGCTGGTGCAAAAAGACCAGTTTAGGCCGGGTTTTGCTAAAACATTTCCGGCCAATGAAATTGGTGTATTGGCCGAAGCTTTAGAGCAAAACTGGTTAAGAGTGCAGGCTTTTATTGAACGGGAACAAGCTTTTAGCCGTGATGCCAGTCACGAGCTGCGTACACCGCTGGCGGTGATCCAAAGCAGCTGTGAGCTTTTATTGGCGCAAGCATGGCCAGCGGAGCAGCAACAACGCTTAGAGCAAATTCAGCACAGCAGCAGGCAAATGAATCAGCTGATCAGCACTCTATTGGCGATGTCACGTGAGCAGCATCTGGGTCAGACTGAAAACATCAAACTAGCGGGCTTGTTAGAGCAATTAATCCTGAACTTATCACCTTTGTTAGATGGTAAAAACATCGAGTTGGAGCTGCAGGTCGCACCGGATTTACCGCTGCAACTTAACCCTGTATTGCTGCAGATGGTACTGACCAATTTGCTACAGAATGCTTTTTTACATAGCGCTGCCGGTACTATTTATATCATTGCTAACGCGCAGCAATTGCTTATTCGTAACCCGCTGCAAGATGATGATCAGCCCACAGAACTGACTGCTTTATTCGCCAAAGGGCGTCAAAGTTCAGGTTATGGTTTGGGGCTTGGTATAGTGCAGCGGCTCTGTCAGCAAACAGGGCTGGACCTTCAGTTAGAGCGCGCAAAACAGCAACTGCACGTCAGACTGATCTGGCCATAGCTTTGACGCCCTTTTCACATCTGCTCCACTATTCTGCTGATGATTCATCAAGTGGAGCTTTTTATGTATCGGCTATTTTATCTGCTAAAACAATGCACCCTGGTGTTGCTTGCTGGGCTGCTGCTAGGCTTGGTTGTATTGGTTGGCTGCGCCAGTTGGCCTTTAGCAGAAGCACCAGGCCCTGCCAGCACAGCGCCTTTGCTATTGGATAATGTCAGTATTGTGGATGTGGAGACTGGCCAGATTCATCCGCATCAGGCGGTGTGGATTGATAAGGGCCGGATCAGCAAAATTGCTGCTTCGGATACTATAGCCACGGATAACAACGCAGCACTGCGCACCGAACTGATAGCCGACGGCCGCTTAAAAGTATATGCAGCCGAGCGTTTTTTAATGCCAGGCCTGAGCGATATGCACACTCATTCCTTACAGCTTTCACCTCAACTGCATCATCCGCTGTGGATAGCTGCAGGTGTCACTGCAGTGCGGGATCTATCGGGTTGTATGCTGCAGCCTGATAGTTTTCAGGCCTGCACAGCAGACAGAAAACGCTGGCAGCAGGAGCTGCATGCTGGCCAAAGAACCAGTCCAAACTATTGGTTACACAGCAGTTATCAGCTCAATGGCGGGCCTGAAGTACCAGCGAGCTATCCTGCATTTTTTAAGCTGCAATCTGCTGCTGATGCCATAGAGTTAGTTGCTCATTACAAGGCGCAAGGCACTGATTTTATTAAAGTCTATGAACAACTTAGTGCACAGCAATACCAGTGGTTAGTTGCAGCAGCTGATAAAGCTGATATGACTTTGGCCGGGCATCAGCCCTGGCTGGTGTCTTTTACTCAGATGCTGGAAGCTGGACAGCGCAGCGTGGAACATGGACGGCTCTTTATTTTCGAATGTGCCGATGCGATTAAAGCCTATAAACAGCAACCACTTAGCCAGAGTTTTCAGCCAGAACAATGGCGTAAACTGCTGCTAAGTCAAAACCCGGAGTTGTGCCAACAACTGATGCAACAAATGGCGTTATCCAACACCTGGTGGAGCCCAACCTTACTCACTTTGCAATTAGGCGCTAAAGCAGGTGATGCCGAATTCCGGCAGGATAAACGCCTGAAATTTGTGCCTTATCTGCTGCAGTTACTCTGGCAAGGCGATGCTGATGCCATGTTGAAAAAGGCCTACGATAGCAAAAGCCTGAATGTACATATCGAGTTGCTGCAGTTAGCGCAGCAGCAGGTAAAACAAGCTCAGCAAGCCGGAGTGACAATTCTGGCAGGCACAGATACACCCGACTCTTTTGTCTTTGCAGGCTCTGGTTTACACGACGAGCTGGCCTTGTATCGGCAGGCAGGTTTAACAGCTTTAGAAGTGATTCAAACCGCCACTATAAATCCTGCTGTTTTTTCTGGCATGGCAGCACAAACTGGTTCAGTGGCAGTGGGTAAAACGGCTGATTTACTGCTGTTGAATCATAACCCATTGCTGGATTTAGCAACCATGCGTGAACCTGAAGCTGTGGTTGTGGCTGGGCACTGGTATCCAAAAACTGTACTACAACAGCTGGAAACTTTTGCTGAAGAGCAGGCCAATAGCATCAGGTTAAACCTGTATTTATTGTGGAATGCTTTGATGAGTGCGCCTGTGCGCCAGCAGTTTGCGGACTGACAATACCCGTCGTACTTGCAGCCATTGCTTTGTTGGCTGCGCTTTTCATACTAAAGCAACGGGCTGGGGCAAGCCCAGCCCCTACATTGCCGCCGTGTTGTGACAGCAATTACTTAGGGTATTCATAAGTCGTACTTGCAGCCACAGCTTTGTTGTCTAACCAATAACATAACTCGCTTGTCCTGCTTCACCTGAGGTAAAACTGCCGCTCAGGCCCAGCAATTCTGGATGGGTAGCGCTGCTGGTAATGACAAACTGACTTTTGGCGATGCCCTTCTCAAAAGTGCCATCCTGTTTCAGCGTGAGTTGACAAGGTGTATCACCAAGGCTACCGGTAATAAATTCAAAGCCGTTAAAGCTGGCACCTCCGGTGCTTTCGTAGCTCAGTTGGTAGTGCACTTCACTGCTGCCGGTGATATCGCCACTGTAGCTCTGGCTTACCAGCGCTTTGCTGAGTTTGGCTCCTTGTTCAAAGGATGTGGTGACCGATTCTTGCCAGTCGGTAATTTGGAAGGTGCCTTTCAATTGCATTAATTTTTCTGCCTTGCCTGATTCATTGTGCTGATTTAACAGTATCATGCGGCAGATCTAAGGTTTTGTAAAAACACGTCATTCAGAGGTTTTGCTGTGGAGTAGGGTTTTGCAAAGCAATCACAATCCAATCACCGGGGTGCTACACCAACGCCAAAGCGCTGAGCTCTACCAACTACGGCGCTATCTCCCAGATGCCGCACTGGCTGAATTGATTGAGCAATTTTGGTTGGTCGATTGGGACTTGCGTGGCCAAGCCGCTCATATTCAACAAAACTTACCAGACCCGAATTTCCACTTAGTGATCAACACTGGTATAGCCACTCTGCTTGGGCCTGTCAGCAAAAGTTATAGTTATGAAATGCAAGGCAAAGGCCAGATTATTGGCGTTAAGTTTGCGTTGGGTGCATTGGCTGAACCATTGAATTTCAAACCTGCTGACTTTATCGATAAGCAGCTTAAGGTGGAGCAGGTTTTTAATATGGATATCAGTCGGCTGCTGTCTGAGTTATCGGCGGCAAGCTCAGATCAACAACGGGTAGCCATACTGCAATGCTGCTTTAAACCCTTTGCTATTGCGCCATCTGCTCAAGGTGCCAGAGTCCGGCAACTGGTTAGTCTTATCAAACAGCACTCAGACATCACCAAGGTTGAGTTGCTGTCTGAACGCAGCAATCTTTCGGTGCAGGCCATTCAGCGTTGTTTCCGCCAGTATGTAGGCGTAACTCCGAAATGGTTGATCCGCAAGTATCGGTTGCATCAGGCCTTGCTGCTGTTGGAGCAGCAATCCGCAGAGATTGCTGATCTGGTAGAAGCCTTAGGTTATACCGATCAGTCGCATTTAATTCGCGACTTTAAAGAGTTTTTGGGCGTGACTCCAACAGCCTATACGCGTCTTCCCTGAAGGCAATGCCGCTAAAATCCGTTACCATAACAGTAGTTTTTAGCGGATGAGACAGAAAAACGTGATTGGACTAGGGGATCAAAACGCCAGCTTCAGGGTCTATGTGGAAAATCGACCCAAAATGCCACAGTATCAGCAGCTATTTGACTGCGAAGCAATGCAAGCGGGTGATATAGACCTGATTTACCAGCATTGTGGCAATGGCTGGCGCAAGTTATTTAATGTCTACGCCAAGTTGCTCTGTGCTCTGGATCCAAAGCTATTTCACTTCCCGACTCAGGCCGCCAGCTGGCAGCAGTATCGTGACCAATTTTTACTGCAAAAAGCTTCAGATACAGCCCTGTTATTTGATATGCCGCAGCTAAAGCCTGCCGAGAACACTATTCATTTAATTGCTGGCCGCACCCATGCCAAACAGCTGATCCAGCAAGGTTTAGCTTGTCAGTTGCATTGGTTGAACGAAGAGTTTGCAATAGACCCAACGAACCAAGTACTGGTCACGCCTTACTTTGATTACAGGCAGTTGAGTAATGAAAAAATAGAGTTTAGTGCGGCTTTATTCAAAACATTAAAAGGAGCCTGAGCTCCTTTTGATACCTGACGTCAAATTAGCCTTTTGCAGGCAAAGCCCATAAGCTATTTGCAGGCCCTGTTCTGGCGCGTTTTTTGGCTGCCAATGCCATACGCCAAAAACACCAGGCCATTACCAAGGCTGTGACATCCACACTAAAGCGTATCCAATGGCCATGCCAAAAAGAGTGAAAGAGGTGCTGACCACTTTGTATAAAACTGGCGACAGGAATAAATGCGCTCAACAGGGCGGTAAGCATTAACATTTCCACTGCAGCTTTCGACGGATGACGCACTAAACACCACAGCAGCACCAGAAAAAACACCAGATAGTAGCAGCGGATATGCAGAGCTTCGGGCAATAAAGCGCCAGCTAAAAACAAGGCCGACACGCCCGCCATACAGCCCAGCGCTATACCCAGGGTTAATCCGGCCATAATGCGGGTGTTGCGTGGTTGCAGGGCTGTGTTGGCATTGCGTCTGGATTCAATCCATAACAAATTACCGCTGTAGAATAAAAAAGCTCCCGCCATGCCCAGTACAAAATACAGCCATTTCACCGGGTAATTGCCAAAGTCGCCATAATGCAGGCTTTGAATACCACGCAGAAATGCTGTGCCTGGTGTAAATTCTTCCGGGGTCAGGGTTTTGATCAGTTCGCCGCTGGCTGTGTTGATCACTGCAGCAGCAGAATGTGTCACAGTGGGGCTGTCGATAGCGCCGTATAAAGTAACAGTGCCATTCAGATCGCCGGCGTCATGATAAAACATGCTTTCAACATTTAACTGCGGCATGGCCGTTTTGGCTGTCGCTAATAATTCATGCACGCTGACCAAAGGTTTTTGTACTCCGGCAGGTTCGACATGAGGCACTACTTCAAAATCTGGCTCAAGTATGTCGAGTAACTTACCGTCAAAAACAGCAAACTGAAATGGCGCCAGCATCAGAAAACCTATAATCAAAACCGCGCCGCTCCAGGCGAATAAAATATGGAAAGGCAAAGATAGAATCCCCACCACATTATGAGCATCCTGCCACATGCGTTTTACGCTGGGGCCAAGGCGCAAGGCAAATAAGTCTTTTAAAAACACCGGTGCATAAATCACCACACCACTGACCAGAGCCAAACCATAAAGCAAACAAAATAGACCAAAGAGATACATTCCTGTGGTACGGGGTAAACCCGCAGTGAAATGCAAATCGTAAATAAAACTGACAAAGTCGGCTCTGGCTGGGTTTTGGCTAAGTTGATTGTCTGCACTGAGTTTAAATTTATGCTGAGTACCGCTGGAGTTGTCGTACCAATAGGCACTGAGTTCTGGCCCGTGATGGCCTGGCAGCAACAAAGTAAAACCATGGCTAGCTTCTGGTTGCTGTTGCAGCAGTGCGTCAACTAAAGGCTGAGCCTGCTGCAGTGAATCGGCTTGTACCAGTTCACCTTGTTGTTGCCAGTCATACAACTCGTGCACAAACACGGAAATAGCGCCAGCGTAAAAGGCAATAAAAAGCGCCATACCAGCAATCAGACCAGTCCAGGTATGCACAGCACGAAAGGTGCGTTGGGTTGCTACTTTCATAAAGATGCGCTCACGAATTGTTTGACTAAGGACATCAACGCAAAACAGCTCAAGGTTGCGATACTCAGAACCAACCAGGCTTGTTTGCCGCTACGAAACAAAAAAGTACCAGCCATAATGCCAATCCAGATCGGGAACACCATCAGTAACCAGGGCAAAACCAACTGGTTATTTTGCCCCGGCCATAACAAAGCTAACAAACCGATCAGGCCCACACTCAAAGGCAAGCCAAGCAAAGCTGCGGCTGTTGATTTACCCCACATGCTGTTTTCTCCGGTAAGCGTCGATAAAAGGCAAAGCCACGAATACCAGCATCAAAACAGCTAAAGTGGCAAAAAATCCAGCCCATACCCCAAGCGCTGAACCTGCAAAAAACCAGGCCAGTACAGATAACAACAAAGCAAGAATTCGCAATGGCTTCACCTTACTGGTTGCGGCTGGCCAGAATTGTTGCCGCGGTGAAGCCAGATAAAACAGCAGCGCAGCCAAAGTCGCGGTGAGCAGATAAAGTAATGTCGAAGTCATTGCTTGTGTTCCTAAGAATGATTACCAGCGACCTTCTAATCCAACGCCAACAACCCTAGGGTCACCAAAAATGGCGTTAGGCTCAGCAGGCCAGCGATACTGCACATAACCTTTGTCCAGCAGGTTATTGGCAAACAGATACACAGACCAGGCATCGGCCTCGTAACTCAGTTTGGCGTTGACTACAGTACGCGATGACAGCTCCTGATCACTGACGCCTACATTCATAAATACAGAGCTTCGGTAATTCGCATTCAGATTGGCTGTCCAGTTGTCGGCAAAGTAGTAATTTGAACCTATAGCGAAGGTATGGCGTGGTGCGTAGGCAAATTCCTGACCGGCATAATCGGTAATACTGGCACCCAGAATTGCATCAAATTGATCATACTGAGTGCGTGAAAAGCCGTAAGAGCTATACCAGTCCACACTCTCATTCAGGCGTTGTCTGGCTTCCAGTTCAAGGCCATACAAGTGTGCTTTACCTGCATTGACTGTATGAGTGTCGAAGTTGTTTAAACCAAAAGAGGCTGTAACCTGTTTGTCTTTCCAGTCGATGTAATACAGGTTGCTATTGAGTGTGACACTGTTGTCCAGCCAACTGCTGCGCCAGGCCAGTTCATAGTTAGTGGTAAATTCAGGCTCGTAAGCAAAGATCTCGCTGCGAGCAATATTGTATGAGCTCCCTCCTGAACGATAACCACGCTGAGCAGTAAAAGCTAAAGACTGTTCAGTACTATAGTCCCAACGCAGGCCTAGTTTTGGTAAGAAAGCAGTAAAGTCGCGGGTGCTGGATGGGGTGATGCCATTCGCGTCAGCCACTAAACCCAATACCGCGTAGTTAATGCCTGTCACTGCGGTATTCAAAGCTGTGCCCGCAGCGCCAAAAGCTAATGGGTCCGGCAAAATGCCGACAAAGTTGGCCGTTGTTTCTGAGGCATAAGTGTATTTTTCGTTGTCGTATCGAAAGCCAGCTAAAAGCGCTATTTCAGTTGTGAATTGATATTCCAGATCTGTAAAAATAGCCTTGTTTTCCGACTTGCTTGGCGCTTCATTGTGATAGTCCACTGGGATCAGTGGCAAAGCCTGACCATACAGGTTTGCAAGGTAATTGGCTGTTGTTGTATCTAAACCGTTTGCCTGTAACACGGCAGCTATAGTGCCTAGCGGAGTCACGACATTGCTTAAGGTTGTGATTTTATAATCAGCCTCGCGTTTCGAGCCGTAGAGACCTACTAAACCTCTGAACTTATCATGAGTAAAATGCAGGCGTAATTCCTGCGACAGGCTATCGTAGTTTTCGTCTGTATTGCCAAAGGCTCTCTCTGCCTCTGTTAGATCATTATCATAAGATCGCATGGCATCTGAACTGGTGCTTGAAGTCACAGCGGACAAAGACCAGGCATCGCTGAACTCATAACTTAACTCCAGCGTACTGACATCGCTGACGATATCCGTGGTGTTTGGTCTGTTCGACGTGTTGACTCTGTTGTTGAAGTAATCGTTCTCGTCCAGCCGCGAGTAGCTATACATATAAGGGCCTTCGTGATCGTCACGCATAAAGCTAAGACGAGCGGTAAATCCCGGTAATGTTGAGGGGGTCCAGAGTAATTTTGCCCGGGCCACTAATGCATCTACAGGATCTTCTTCCGTGTTGCGGGTTGGGTTATAGACAAAACCATCAAAATCACGCTGTTCTACTGCTAGCCGGAAAGCCAGTTCGTCTTCAATTAAAGGGCCGCCACCAGCAAAGGCAATACGTCGATCGGATGGATCAGACCAGAGCAGGCGAGCTTTCGCATTCCAATCCATGGTTGGATCTTCAGTGCGTAAAATGATGGCACCAGCCAACGCATTTTCACCCTGAATAGTAGACTGAGGGCCACGTAACACTTCAACCTGAGCTATATCCCATAAGTCGGTCGGGCCTGAATCGCCGATCTGGCTGGGTAAAGCCGCACCGTCCAAATACACTGTAGCTAAGGGGTTAGGTGCGCCAGCCTCATCTGCTATACCGCGGATAGTAAAACCTCTGTTGCCATACATTTGCGACACATTGGCGGTGCGGTTCAGCACATCAAACAGGCTCTGCAGGTTTTCCTGCTCGATGCGCAAAGCGGTAGTAACCGCCACACTACTGGTGGTTTCCTGTAGCGATCGAGCAGTCTTTTCACCACGCACTGTAATTTTTTCAATGGCTGCTTCGTCTGCTGCGCCATCCGGGCTTTGTTGTGCCATCAATGGCAGGGTTGCACCCAGGCATAAAGCCAAAGCAGATAATTGAAAATGCTTCGCAGCAGTGCGTGTCATGAGGTTTCTCCGGCTGGTTTTAGTTGGCAGATCAAGGGGTTGTTTAGTTCATTGTTATATTAACCAAGATGCAAATAGATCTCAATTACAAATGGTAATAATTCGCAATTGTTTTGGTGTATTGAATAACTAATAAAGCATGAGGGGGCAGGAGGTGACCAAACCGTCTTGAAATTGTGCTCAAAACGGTTTGGTTCAAAGGTGAGGGCAATCTGTTAAAAGCTATAACGCAAGCTGGCGCTGTAACTTCTTGGTGCTCCCGGCATGGTCCAGATAGCCGAGTACGAGCTGACATAGTGGGTTTTATCAAACAAGTTGTCGATATTCAGCCGAGCGCTGAGCTTGTCGTTTAACTCAAATTCGGCAAAAAGGTTCACCAAGGTATAAGCGGGCAGTATGTAGTCCGGGTCTATGGTTTCACCAAGACGATCATCGACATAATGCACAGTCGCACCCAGATTGGTGGGGTAACTGAACAGTGCCAGCTGCTGTTTCACTGTAGCGTTAGCGCTGTGTTTCGGAATGTTTAACAGTTGGCTGCCCTTGGGTAGCTCTACACCCCAGTCTAGGTTGATCATGTCTTTTGCTGTCGATGCGTCGGTGTAGGCATAGGAGAATAAATAGCTGGCAGAATCGGTGAGCTGGCCAGAAATATCCACTTCAATACCTTTGCTTTCCACTTCGCCCAGCGCCGCAGAAAACCCCAGAATTGGGTCTGTCGTTAACATATTATTTTTTTCAGCTCTGAACAGTGCCAGGCTACCCTGTACTGAATTCAGGCTAAATTTCGTGCCCATTTCCCAGGATTTGGTTTCTTCCGGAGCGAAGGCGTTGTTATTGGCATCGGCTCCGGTATTGGGTCTGAAGCCTTGAGAGTAGCTGCCGTAAAAGGAGGCAGAGTCCGACCATTGATACACCAGACCTGCTCTGGGGTTGAATATAGTCTGATGCTGGCTGGATGAAGTGCCGGTCAGGTAGTTCTCAATCTTTTGATCAAAACTATCAAAACGGCCACCGACTTGCGCTTTCCATTTTGCGGTTAAATCTATCTGATCCTGAACAAATAAACCGTAGGAGTTCTGGGTTTCTTTTTGATCAAAAATTCGGGTTCCGGCTGGCGCCGTTTGGCCATAGACAGGGTTAAACACATTGATACTGTAAGCGGTTTGACCTGCAGCGGGGCGGAAGCGAGTCCAGTCTTTATTCAGTTCAAAACTGTAGCCATCTGCACCTATCAGTAGGTGATGCACCACATCACCTGTAGTGAAGGTGCCGCTTAATTCAGAGCGAACTGTTAAATCCGTGGTTTGAAAATCACGCTGGTTATGTTGGCGGCTTAAGGTTTCGCCATCTTTTAAAATAAGCTGGCGGGCCGGTGCTAGTTCGGCGTCACTAGAGGTGCTGATAAACGAAGAATCTTTGTAAAACACGCCACTGAGCAAGTCCCAGTGGCCAAAGTTTTGTTCCAGCGTCAGTTGGTGCGCTGTGACTTCAACATTGGTTGGGCCATCTTTTGCTTCACCTAAAAATCTTGATACCGGCAAAGCTGCAGGATCACCATTTAAAGCGACAATACCGCGGTCAAAAATAACGTCTTGATCAACATATTCCAGCTCATAACCCAGTTTGGTTGTATCTGACACCAGCCACAACAAAGACGGGGTCAGTACGTTTTTTTTGCTCCACACCTCGTCTCGGAAACTTTTGTTATCCTCATAAGCACCGTTGATCCGTACCGCAACATCCTTGCTGACCGCGTCTGTATAATCTGCTTCAGCCCGGTATTTATCCCAGCGACCTGCCGACAGCTGCAGGTAGCCTTCGCGGTCAAACTGTGGTTTTTTCGTCACGACATTAATGGTGCCACCAGGTTCGGACCGACCAAACAAGGCGGAGCCTGGTCCTTTCATAATTTCGATACTTTCAATATTGCTGGTATCGCGAGTGCCGCTGTAGCCGCGCCCTGCACTAAAACCATTCAGTAAGTAGCCTGACGGAATGTTTTCATCACCAACCAGACCCCGCATGGCGAAACTGTCCCATAAATCACCGAAGCTGTTTTGTCGGGCTATGCTGGCGGATAAGTCGAGCGCTTCCACAAAGCTGCTTACGCCAGCATCGTCCAGAATCTCATCTGACAAGGTTTGTACTGCAATAGGCTGCTGTTTTAATGGAACATCGCCACGGAAAGGTGCGCGAATTTGCACCTCTATATGTTCCAATGCAGTTTTATCCGCTGCGGCTGGCGTAGTATCTGCAGCAACGGAGGTGGAAGTTAATGCACAAAACACTGCAATAGTCGCAGCTGAATACTGAAAGACCTGATGGTTGGCCATGCAATGAAATCCTGGAAAAGAGTAGCGGTTCAAAGTAGGCAGAAGCAGATTAAAGTGCATCGTATGGTCAATACGCTCAAGCTTAGACTGCTATCACCTTAACTTAATGATAAGAGTTCCTATTTGCATCTTAATTATTTAAGTGGATGTGGTCAAGTGAGTTATTTGAGGTGCTTCGCCGCGGCTGAAGCCATAACTAAGACTGCTGGTACAGCCGTCTTAGTTATGGTCGTTTTTGATGAATTAAGAGGTTTTGAACTGTTTTACATTTTGTTCCAGCGTTTTTGCCAGTTGTTCCAACTGTTGGCTCGCCGCAGTGATCTTCGAGGCTTCCAGCTCTGCTTGGGTGGCCGCGCTGGTGATTTGGTTAAAGTTACGATTAATTTCCGCTGCGACTACAGATTGCTGTTCTGCTGCCGTCGCAATTTGAGTATTCATATCGCTGATTAAAGTAACCGACTGGTTAATGGCGCTGAGAGAGTCTCCCGCACGTGTTGCCTGTTCCACGCTTAATTCAGCCTGGGTTTTGCCTTCATTCATTACGTTTACCGCTTTAAGCGAGCTGCCTTGCATTTTTTCGATCACAGTTTGGATCTGGCGGGTCGACTCCTGTGTGCGGCTGGCAAGATTACGCACCTCATCGGCCACAACAGCAAAACCACGGCCTTGTTCGCCCGCTCTGGCCGCCTCTATAGCAGCGTTTAATGCCAACAAGTTGGTTTGTTCAGCTATACCTTGAATGACGTCCAATACTGAACCAATCTGACGACCATCTTCTGATAAATGGTTGATGACATCAGCAGCCTCAGCAACTTTATCCGCCAGTAACTTGATGCTAGCCTGAGTTTTCCGCACTTCACTTTGACCAGCATTAAACTCATTCATCGCAGTGTGGGCAATACCTGCTGCTTCGCTGGTATGACTCGCGACTTCGCTTACAGTGGCTGACATTTGTTGAATAGCACTGGCGCCTTGTTCTGTGGCGCGTTTTTGGTTTCCGATTAAATCTTCGTTGTGATGTGCCGTCTCCAGCAGATTTTTCGAAGCAGTGAGTAAATGATCCGCTGCTTTCATCGAGTTTTTTGTCATTTCAGACATATGAACTGTTAAATCGCGAACTGCGCTTAAGATACTGTCAGGAGCACCTACCTGTACTTGTTTGGTCAGGTCGCCTGAAGCAATATATTTAAGGACTTGTGTAGCATATTCAGGCTCACCACCTATCAAGGTCTTTAATCTTTGCACTGCTCTTACCGCTACAAAGCTGCCAATCATCATGGCGAATGCTGTTACAGTCAGCATAATCCATTGAAAGCTGTTAGTTTGTTCTCGAGCCGCTGTGACTTGTTGTTGCACCAACGTTTCCTGAAAATCGATCAATTTATTGATTCGTTTCAGCCATTCGCTGTATGAAGGCGACACTGTCTTTAGCAAATAGCTGGTGGCTTCAGCATGGCGTTCGTTATTGATCATCTCCAATAAATTAGCGGTCAGGGTTAAAGTGGAGGTCTCAATTTGTTTGATGGATTGCAACAAAGCTGTTTCTTCACTGCTGTGCTTCTCTTTCCGATACATTTCATCAAGAGGCGCTGCCGCTTTCTGATAAAAATCATTTAGCCGAATAATATCGTTTTGATGAATTTGTGAATTCGCTTTATTTTGCACCAGCACAGCATCACGTATCGAGATGGCTCTGTCGTGCACGCTGCCCCTGAAATTGATAGCGTAGCGCTGCTCTACGGCAGTCTGCTCTGAAAGTTTGGTTAAGTTATTGTCTGCAATGCTTATTTTCACCAAACCAAGTAAGGTAATACCGAGCATTATGACTAATAAAATTGCAAAGCCTGCGTACAAACGCTTGATTACGTTCATCTGGTCTATCCTCTCTGTATTTAACCATGGGTTAAAGCGGTAGCGCAGTGTGCACACAGCTCTAATAATCTTCAACTGCTTTTATGAGGTCGGAAATAAATCGTTTAAGAGTGGGGTTGGGAAACTATGTCTTGGGTTCGAATGAACAATATCCATTGTACTAGAGGCTACGCTTTCAGTTTGCTTTTTTGTGCATTCGATTCAAAACCTGAGTTTTGTTCATGTGAGATACACGCGAGGCGAATCTCACATGAACAAAGTTTACTACATCCCCAACAGCGGCTTTAAATAATGCCCTGTGTAGGATTTTTCATAAGCAGCCACTTGTTCTGGTGTGCCTGCGATCAGGATTTCACCGCCGCCGCTGCCGCCTTCAGGGCCTAAGTCGACCACCCAGTCTGCGGTTTTGATCACGTCGAGGTTGTGTTCAATCACCACTATGGTATTGCCGTGGTCGCGCAGTTTATGCAGTACGTTTAGCAACTGCTGGATATCAAAGAAGTGCAGGCCTGTGGTCGGCTCGTCGAGGATATACAGGGTTTTGCCTGTGTCGCGTTTACTGAGTTCACGTGCCAGTTTAACCCGCTGTGCTTCACCGCCGGATAAAGTAGTGGCCGACTGGCCGAGGCGGATATAGGTTAAACCTACGTCCATCAGGGTTTTCAGTTTGCGGGCTATAGCCGGAATGCTTTCGAAAAACTCGTGTGCGTCTTCTACTGTCATTTCCAGCACTTCGTGAATGTTTTTGCCTTTGTATTTTACTTCCAGAGTTTCGCGGTTGTAACGTTTGCCTTTACAGACGTCGCACGGCACATACACATCCGGCAGGAAGTGCATTTCTACCTTGATCATGCCATCGCCCTGACAGGCTTCACAGCGGCCGCCTTTGACGTTAAAGCTGAACCGGCCGACCTGATAACCACGAGAGCGGGATTCCTGAGTACCGGCGAATAAATCCCGTACTGCCGTGAAAATACCTGTGTAAGTGGCCGGGTTAGAACGTGGCGTGCGGCCTATTGGGCTTTGGTCAATGTCGACACATTTATCAAAATGTTCCATGCCCTGAATAGCTTTGTGCGCTGCAGGTTCGTCGCCTTCGCCTTTGTTCAGTACACGGTGGGCGACACGGAATAAAGTGTCGTTTATTAAGGTGGATTTACCAGAACCAGACACCCCTGTGATACAGGTCATGACGCCAAATGGGATTTCTAAATCGACGTTTTTCAGGTTGTTGCCTGTTGCGCCTAACACCCTTAATTCTTTGCCTTTTTTTCCAACATGACGTTTGTCTGGCACCGCAATTTTACGCACGCCTGATAAATACTGGCCTGTTAACGACTCAGGGGTGTTCTTGATATCTTCCAAGCTGCCTTGCGCCACAATATAACCACCATGCACACCGGCACCAGGGCCAATGTCGATAATATGGTCGGCAGCGCGCACTGCATCTTCGTCGTGTTCAACTACTATGACGGTGTTACCTAAGTCGCGTAAATGCGTCAGGGTGCCTAATAATCTGTCGTTATCGCGTTGGTGCAAACCTATCGAAGGTTCGTCCAACACATACATAACCCCAACTAAACCTGCGCCAATCTGGCTGGCCAAACGAATACGCTGGGCTTCGCCACCTGATAAGGTTTCGGCGCTGCGGGACAGGTTCAGGTAATTCAGGCCGACGTTGACTAAAAACATCAGACGGTCCTGAATTTCCTTCAGAATTTTTTCGGCGATCTGCGCCTTTTGGCCCATTAAGGTAAGTTGGCGGAAAAACTCTAAACAGTCACCTATCGACAGTTCTACCACTTCAGGCAAAGTAGTTTTGCCAATAAAGACATGACGGGCTTCTTCACGTAAACGTGAGCCATTACAAGTTGGGCAAGACTGCGACGCTAAATACTTGGCCAATTCTTCACGTACCGCATTGGATTCGGTTTCGTGATAACGCCGCTCCATATTCGGCAAAATACCTTCAAACGGATGTTTACGTTTGATGATATCACCACGGTCGTTCAGGTATTTAAACTCGATATCGGTTTTGCCAGTGCCGTTTAAAATCACTTGTTGATGCTGTTTGGTCAGGCTGGCAAAAGGCACTTCCAGCTCAAAACCATAGTGGTCGGCTAAGGATTTCAGCATCTGGAAATAATAGAAGTTACGTTTATCCCAGCCACGAATAGCGCCGCCGGATAAACTCAGCTCATCGCTGACAATGACCTTATTTGCATCAAAATACTGTTTTACACCTAAGCCATCACAGCTTTGGCAAGCACCGGCCGGGTTGTTAAAGGAAAACAACCGCGGTTCCAGCTCGGCCATAGAATAACCACAAGTCGGGCAGGCAAAGTTGGCAGAAAAAATCAGCTCCGGCGCTTTTTCATCGTCCATCGACGCGACTTTGGCTATACCACCAGACAGCTCAAGCGCGGTTTCAAAACTTTCGGCTAAACGTTGTTTAATATCGTCGCGCACTTTAATCCGGTCGATCACCACTTCAATGGTGTGTTTTTTGTGTAAGTCCAACTTTGGAGGATCAGACAAATCACAAATTTCGCCATTAATACGGGCGCGGATATAACCCTGAGCCGCCAGGGTTTCCAGGGTTTTGACGTGTTCACCTTTACGTTCCTGCACCACAGGCGCTAATACCATCAGCTTGGTGCCTTCAGGAAAGGCCACCACTTTGTCCACCATTTCACTGACCGTTTGTGCAGTTAACGGCAAATCGTGAGTAGGGCAACGCGGTTCGCCAACACGGGCAAACAACAAACGCAGGTAGTCGTAAATTTCAGTGATAGTGCCCACAGTAGAACGTGGGTTATGCGAAGTCGACTTTTGTTCAATAGAAATAGCCGGAGATAAACCTTCGATATGATCGACGTCGGGTTTTTCCATCAGGCTTAAAAACTGCCGGGCGTAGGCCGACAAAGACTCAACATAACGACGCTGACCTTCAGCGTACAGCGTATCAAAGGCTAAAGAGGATTTACCTGAACCGGATAAACCAGTGATCACTACCAGTTTGTCACGTGGAATTTCCAGTGAAATATTTTTCAGGTTGTGGGTGCGGGCACCCCGAATATCTATTTTATCCATACGGCTGGGTCTCTTGCCTGTTGAGGTCGGCTTGGGAAAAACGAATTATACCCTTCTTCATTAAAACCGCAGCTGTGTTGACTGCACGCTTTCGCCCCAATCACTTGTCGCCTTGCTGCAATTCCACTGACTTTGGCTATTCGATAAAAGATGCGGCTGGGCAACCACTTTGTCTTAGTCACAAGCTTTATGTGAAAAAGTAAAAACTGGATCAGCCGGGCGATAATTCAATTGGAGATACTGTATATAAATACATGCCTTATAGCAAGTAAGCAGCTTAGAAAAACAGCACTGATAAAGGCTGCAAGAAATGGGTGCTGCTTGTGTTTTCAGGCAAAACTATAGTCTGCCTCAGGCAATACCTGTTGCAGCGGCGTTGTGCGACAGAACCGTTATAAAAGTGGCCGCAAGCATGCTGTCAGGCCTTGCCAGCTGTGCTACAATCGCTGCCCGCTTTAACCCGGAGAAGAGTCGCGGATGTCCCATCTGAATCCACTGGAAAAACGTGCCGCCTGGTCTTTGGCACTGGTATTTGCTTTCCGGATGCTTGGTTTATTTATGCTGATCCCCGTCTTTGCCATTTTTGGTAAAGACCTGATCGGCTTTTCGCCTATGTGGATAGGCTTAGCTATAGGTGCTTATGGTTTAACACAGGCAGTGTTACAAATTCCTATGGGTTGGCTGTCCGATAAATGGGGTAGAAAACCGGTGATGTTGCTGGGCCTTGGCTTTTTTGTGCTGGGTTCTGTAGTGGCAGCCTTAGCCGATTCGGTTTATATGGTGACTTTTGGCCGGGTGCTGCAAGGCATGGGTGCTATTTCAGGTGCTGTAATGGCGTTGGCATCCGACCTGACCCGCGAAGAACAAAGACCCAAAGTGATGGCTGTGATCGGCATGACCATAGGTTTGTCCTTTACCATAGCTATGGTGGCTGGGCCTGCGATCGCAGCGGCCAGCGGTTTAAGTGGTATTTTCTGGTGCACTGCTTTAATGGCTATTACCGGTTTGCTGTTGGTATGGAAAGTGGTTCCGGTGGCCGTCAGTAAAGCGCCAACTTCTGAAACGCTGGCGACCAAAGGCCAAATCAGTGCTTTATTCCGTCATCCTGAATTATTACGGCTGAACTTCGGTGTACTGGTACTGCATCTGTTGTTAACTGCTATTTTTGTGGTGTTGCCTACTTTGTTGTTACAGCTGAATTTTGTATCAGAGCAGCACTGGCAACTGTATCTACCTGTTTTAATTGCGGCTTTTATTTTGATGGTGCCATTGATGATCCTCGCCAGCCGTAAACAACAAGAAAAAGGTTATTTATTACTGGCAATTAGCCTGCTTATTGTTAGTTTTGTGTTAATTTTAATCAATCAGCAGTTGTGGTCGATCGCCCTAGCGCTGTTGCTATTTTTTGTTGGTTTTAACTACTTGGAAGCCAGCATGCCTGCTTTGTTGTCGCGTATTGCCCCTGCTGGATTAAAAGGTACTGCTATGGGTACTTATGCCAGTGCGCAGTTTTTTGGCGCCTTCGCTGGCGGTATTTTAGGCGGTGCTGTGGCTAGTTTCAGCAGCGGTGAATCCTTGTTTGCCGTGGCTGCCCTGATTGGTTTACTATGGTTGGCTTATGCCAGCAGCATGACAGTGCCAGCGCGATCGCAACGGCTGTCATTGCCTGTCAAAGTGGCCGATGAAGCCGCCGCAGCCCAATTGGCAGAGCGCCTGACCCAACTCAAAGGTGTGTTGGAAGTCACAGTGGTGGTTGCGGAACAACGTTTGTATTTAAAAGTCGGCCAGCAACATTTTGATTTGGCAGAGGCACAGTCTTTGGTTGAGAGCAGCCAAAAAAGTTAAGGAGAAGTCGCA